>Ga0308170_10000046_pt1 | contig 288787 bp, 244 predicted proteins | sample PhyBR2_2_FD_202136 | JGI IMG/M metagenome (GOLD analysis project Ga0308170, IMG submission 202136) | Phyllosphere microbial communities from UC Gill Tract Community Farm, Albany, California, United States - DLSLSB.R2 | ecosystem: Host-associated > Plants > Phyllosphere > Unclassified | place... | reverse complement strand
AAGATCGTTGCTGAAGAAGCAGCACGTTGCGGTTCGCCGTACGTCGATCACCGCTGGTTGGGCGGCATGCTGACCAACTTCAAGACCATCCGCGCTTCCATCAAGCGTCTGCGTGATCTTGAAATCCAGGCAGAAGACGGCACGTTCACCAAGCTGACCAAGAAAGAGGCGCTGATGCGCACTCGCGATCTGGAAAAGCTGGATCGCAGCCTGGGTGGTATCAAGGACATGGGCGGTCTGCCAGACGCTCTGTTCGTTATCGACGTTGATCACGAGCGCATCGCGATCACCGAAGCCAACAAGCTGGGTATCCCGGTCATCGGCGTTGTCGACACCAACAGCAGCCCTGAAGGCGTTGACTACATCATCCCGGGCAACGATGACGCAATCCGCGCCATCCAGCTGTACATGGGTTCGATGGCTGACGCTGTGATCCGTGGTCGCAACAACAATGCTGGCGGCACCGACGTTTACGCTGAAGAAGCTCCAGCGGCAACTGTTGAAGGCTGAGTAGCTAACGCCTGGCGTTGACTCAGTAAGCAAAAAGGGGGCTTGGCCCCCTTTTTGCCACCTCGAAAACCATCTGACGTTGCCATCGACCTTATTGTCATGCGCAGCAGTCACCATGGTTTTTCAAGAATTTGAGCGCCCGCAACGCGGGTGGAATGGTTGAAGACCCGTCCAAGAGGATTTTGAAATGGCAGAGATTACTGCAGCGTTGGTCAAAGAACTGCGCGAGCGTACCGGCGAAGGCATGATGGATTGCAAAAAGGCCTTGACCAAGGCTGGCGGCGACATCGAAAAAGCCATCGACGATATGCGTGCTTCGGGCGCAATCAAGGCAGCCAAAAAAGCAGGCAACGTTGCTGCTGAAGGCGCAATCGCCATCAAGGACGACGGCAAAGCCGCGGTCCTGATCGAAGTCAACTCCCAGACCGATTTCCTGGCTCTGCAGGACGACTTCAAGGCATTCGTCGCCAAGAGCGTCGAGAAAGCGTTTGCCGACAAGCTGACCACCGTTGAGCCTCTGGTTGAAGCGCAAGAAGCTGATCGTCTGATTCTGGTCGGCAAGGTTGGCGAGAACGTCAACATCCGTCGTCTGGCCCGCATCGAAGGCGACGTACTGGGTTCGTACCTGCACGGCAACAAGATTGGCGTGGTTGTAGTACTCAAGGGCGGCAACGCCGAGCTGGCGAAAGACATCGCCATGCACGTCGCGGCTACCAACCCCGAGTTCCTGCTGCCATCGGACGTTTCGCCAGAAGCGATCGAGCGCGAGAAGAACGTCTTCCTGCAACTGAACGAAGACAAGCTGAAAGGCAAGCCTGCTGAAATCGCCGAGAAGATGGTTGGCGGTCGTATCGCCAAGTTCCTGGCTGAAGCCAGCCTGGTCGAGCAGTCTTTCGTCAAGAACCCGGAAGTCAAGGTCGGTGAGCTGGCGAAGAAAGCCGGCGCTGAAATCGTTTCTTTCACCTACTTCAAAGTAGGCGAAGGCATCGAGAAGCCAGTCGACAACTTCGCTGAAGAAGTCGCTGCTCAAGTAGCCGCAAGCAAGCAATAAGACAGTTCTCCAACTGTCGCCCCGAAGAGGCTGCCCGCTAACGCGCGCAGCCTCTTTGTCAAAGCGGCAGGCGGAATTGCAATTGCTGTACAGAATTTGTTTTTGCAGGGATTCGGGCCGACGAGCTGCAATTCCCTGAAGCAGTAACCTAGAGTTGACGCAGGTCGGAAGCGGCCCGCAATTCGAACGATTTTTTTTAAACGCCGCAGGAGAGATTCGCAATGGCTCAGCAGGGCAGTGGCTATCAAGCTCGCTATAAACGCATTCTACTCAAGCTCAGCGGCGAGGCCCTCATGGGGTCGGAAGAGTTCGGCATTGATCCCAAGGTGCTGGATCGCATGGCGCTGGAGGTTGGTCAGCTGGTTGGTATCGGCGTACAGGTCGGTCTGGTGATCGGCGGCGGCAACCTGTTTCGCGGCGCCGCGCTCAGCGCAGCCGGGATGGACCGGGTTACCGGTGACCACATGGGCATGCTTGCAACGGTGATGAACGCATTGGCGATGCGCGATGCCCTTGAGCGCGCCAATATCTCGGCCATCGTTATGTCTGCCATCTCCATGGTGGGCGTGACCGATCACTATGATCGTCGCAAGGCGATGCGTCACCTGAACGCAAAAGAAGTGGTGATCTTCGCCGCCGGTACCGGCAATCCGTTCTTCACCACCGATTCGGCAGCGTGCCTGCGCGCGATCGAGATCGACGCTGACGTCGTGCTGAAAGCAACCAAGGTCGATGGTGTGTACACTGCCGATCCATTCAAGGACCCGCATGCCGAGAAGTTCGATCGTCTGACTTACGACGAAGTGCTGGATCGCAAGCTGGGTGTAATGGATCTGACAGCCATCTGTCTGTGTCGTGACCACAAGATGCCACTGCGTGTCTTCAATATGAACAAGCCCGGCGCCCTGCTGAACATCGTGCATGGCGGCGCGGAAGGTACTTTGATCGAGGAAGGCGAACAATGATCAACGAAATCAAGAAAGACGCTCAAGCGCGCATGCAAAAATCCCTTGAGTCTCTGGCTCATGCATTCGGCCAGATCCGTACAGGCAAGGCGCACCCAAGCATTCTGGGCAGCGTCATGGTGCCGTACTACGGTTCCGACACGCCGTTGAGCGGCGTTGCGAACGTGACCGTCAAAGACTCCCGTACGCTGCAGGTCGTGGCGTTCGAGCGCAACATGCTCTCGGCTGTCGACAAGGCGATTCAGAGCGCGGGTCTGAACCTCAACCCGACCAACCTCGGCGAGATGTTGCTGATTTCCATGCCTGCGCTGACGGAAGAAACCCGTAAAGGTTTCACCAAGCAGGCTCGCAGCGCCGCAGAAGACGCCCGGGTCGCCGTGCGCAACATCCGTCGCGATGCGTTGGGTGAGTTGAAGAAGCTGGTCAAGGACAAGGAAATCAGCGAAGACGAGGAGCGTCGCGCTTCCGCCGATATCCAGAAGCTGACGGATAAGGCCGAGGCTGATATCGACGCCGCGACCAAGTCCAAAGAAGCGGACCTGATGGCCGTTTAAAGGCCGGGAAGCTTTCATGGATAAGACAAAGTTGGCTGCGCCGGCATCGGTGCCGCGTCATGTCGCGATCATCATGGATGGTAACAATCGCTGGGCCAAGAAGCGCCTGCTGCCCGGGGTAGCAGGGCACAAGGCTGGCGTTGACGCTGTTCGCGCGGTCATCGAAGTCTGCGCCGAGGCCAAGGTCGAGGTGCTGACGCTGTTTGCGTTTTCCAGTGAGAACTGGCAGCGACCCGCCGATGAAGTCGGTGCGCTGATGGAGCTGTTTTTCACAGCGCTGCGTCGCGAGACCAAGCGTCTGAACGAGAACGGCATCAGCCTGCGCATCATAGGCGATCGTTCGCGCTTTCATCCCGAGCTTCAGTCCGCCATCCGGGAAGCCGAGCAGCGTACGGCCGAAAACAACCGCTTTGTCCTGCAGATCGCCGCCAACTACGGCGGTCAGTGGGACATCGCCCAGGCGGCCCAGCGGCTGGCTCGGGAAGTCCAGGCGGGGCATTTGCGACCGGACGACATCACGCCGGAGTTGTTGCAGACGTGTCTTTCCACGGGCGATCTTCCGCTTCCTGACCTGTGCATCCGTACGGGCGGCGAGCACCGCATCAGCAATTTCCTGCTCTGGCAGCTGGCCTACGCCGAGCTGTATTTTTCCGACCTGTTCTGGCCGGACTTCAAACACGAAGCCATGCGCACTGCGCTGGCCGATTTCGCTTCTCGCCAACGCCGCTTCGGGAAAACCAGCGAGCAGGTAGAAGCTGGAGCCCGCGCTTAATGCTAAAACAACGAATCATCACCGCGCTGATCCTCGCCCCGCTGGCCTTGTGCGGTTTCTTTTTGCTCGAAGGCGGCAGCTTTGCGTTGTTCATCGGCGCGGTCGTCATGCTTGGCGCCTGGGAATGGGCGCGGCTTTCAGGTTTTGAAGCGCAGTCGGCGCGCGTGCTGTACGCGGTAGTAGTCGGCGTCCTGTTGTTCTTGCTGTACCTGCTGCCCGATCTCGCCCCGTGGCTGCTGGTGGCTGCGCTGATCTGGTGGCTGGTAGCAACATGGCTTGTGCTGACCTACCCCGAATCCAGTGAACATTGGTCCAGTGCAGTCTGCAAGCTAGTGATCGGTCTGCTGATTCTCCTGCCGGCGTGGCAAGGTCTGGTGCTGATCAAGCAATTGCCAATGGGTAACTGGCTGATCCTGTCGGTGATGATTCTGGTGTGGGGTGCCGACATTGGCGCCTACTTTTCCGGCAAGGCGTTCGGCAAGCGCAAGCTGGCGCCGAAAGTCAGTCCGGGTAAAAGCTGGGAAGGTCTTTATGGCGGTTTGGCAGCGTGTCTGCTGATCACTGCGGTGGTCGGCTTTTCGCGTGGCTGGACCCTGGGTGAGATTGTCTTTGCGCTCGTGTGCGCAACAATCGTTGTGCTGATATCGGTGGTCGGCGACCTCACTGAAAGCATGTTCAAGCGTAAATCCGGGGTGAAGGACAGCAGCAACCTGCTGCCGGGCCACGGCGGCGTGCTTGACCGCATAGACAGTCTGACCGCTGCCATTCCAGTCTTCGCACTGCTGCTCTGGGCTGCCAAAGACTGGGGCGTGATGTGAGTACGCCCCAGCTCATAACCGTGCTGGGTGCTACCGGCTCGGTCGGATTAAGCACCCTTGATGTCATCGCCCGCCATCCGTCGCGCTACCAGGTGTTTGCGCTGACCGGTTTTACGCGGATGGCCGAGCTTTTGGCGCTGTGTGTTCGTCATACCCCACAATTCGCTGTGGTCCCCACGACTGCTGCCGCACGGCAATTGCAGGATGATCTGAGCGCAGCCGGCCTCGATACCCGCGTTCTGGTGGGGGAGGGCGGGCTTTGCGAGGTCTCTGCACACCCTGTGGTGGACACGGTGCTGGCCGCCATCGTTGGCGCCGCCGGGCTACGTCCGACCCTCGCCGCAGTCGAGGCGGGCAAGAAGGTCCTGCTGGCGAACAAGGAAGCGCTGGTCATGTCCGGTGCTCTGTTCATGCAGGCTGTGCGACGCAGCGGCACTGTGTTGCTGCCGCTGGACAGCGAGCACAATGCGATTTTCCAGTGCCTGCCGCGTGATTACGAAACCGGGCTTGCCAAGGTCGGCGTCAGGCGCATCTTGCTGACCGCATCAGGTGGGCCTTTCCGGCAGACTCCGCTCGCCCAGCTGGAGCATGTGTCGCCGGATCAGGCGTGCGCTCACCCCAACTGGTCCATGGGTCGCAAAATATCCGTCGATTCCGCCAGCATGATGAACAAGGGGCTGGAGCTGATCGAAGCCTGTTGGCTCTTCGACACCACGCCCGCGCATATCGAAGTGGTCATTCATCCCCAAAGCGTTATCCACTCAATGGTGGATTACGTTGATGGCTCGGTGTTGGCGCAGTTGGGAAACCCCGACATGCGGACCCCGATTGCCCATGCGCTGGCATGGCCCGAGCGCATTGATTCCGGCGTCGCGCCATTGGACTTGTTCGGCATCGCGCGTCTGGACTTCGAGGCACCGGACGAAGTGCGCTTCCCATGCCTGCGTCTGGCACGGCAAGCTGCCGAGGCTGGCGACAGCGCACCCGCTGTGCTCAATGCCGCAAATGAAATTGCAGTGGCTGCGTTTCTGGATGGGCGCATTCGCTACCCCGAAATCGCGAGTATGATCGACGATGTTTTGACCCGCGAACCGGTGGTGGCAGTGTCTGAGCTGGAAACCGTCTTCGAGATCGACACACGAGCCCGAGGGCTGGCCGCGCAGTGGCTGAGTCGCAATGGCCGCTGATCAATCGAATCAGGCAGCAAGGGCATTCTTCATTCGCACGCAATGTAGGCTTCAACGCACCGCTAGATCGGTACCCGGAGAGCAGCGATGAGCGCGCTATATATGATTGTCGGCACCCTGATTGCCTTGGGCGTGCTGGTAACGTTTCATGAATTTGGTCACTTCTGGGTGGCTCGCCGATGCGGCGTGAAGGTGCTGCGTTTTTCGGTAGGCTTCGGCATGCCCCTGTTGCGCTGGACTGACCGCAAGGGTACGGAATACGTCGTCGCGGCGATCCCGCTGGGCGGCTACGTCAAAATGCTCGACGAGCGAGAGGGTGATGTTCCGCCCGAGCTGGTCGATCAGTCCTTCAACCGCAAGTCGGTTTATCAGCGTATCGCCATTGTGATCGCCGGGCCGGTCGCCAACTTCCTGTTGGCGATTGTGTTTTTCTGGGTACTCGCCATGCTGGGTAGCCAGCAGGTCAGGCCTGTGGTCGGCGATGTCGAGCCGGGCAGCATTGCGCAAAAGGCCGGGCTGAGTGCCGGCCAGGAAATCGTGTCGGTTGACGGCGAGGCGGTAACGGGATGGGCAGGCGTAAACCTGCAACTCGTCCGTCGGCTCGGAGAGACCGGCACTATCGCGTTGAAGGTTCGCGAGCAGGGCTCCGAAGTGGAAAGCCCCCGTTCGCTGGTTCTCAATGACTGGCTCAAGGGTGCGGCAGAGCCTGACCCGATTCGGTCGCTGGGCATTCGGCCGTGGCGTCCGGCATTGCCACCTGTACTGGCCGAGCTTGATCCGAAGGGCCCCGCCCAGACCGCCGGGCTAAAAACCGGGGATCGTCTGCTGGCGCTTAACGGTGAGGCTGTCGACGAATGGCAAAAGGTTGTGGATTGGGTTCGTGTCCATCCCGATACGCGAATTTCCGTGCGTGTAGAGCGGGACGGGGCGCAGCTTGATGTGCCGGTTGACCTTGTAACTCATGGCGAAGGTACTGCGGCCATCGGCTACCTGGGCGCAGGGGTCAAGGGCGTGGATTGGCCGCCGGAGATGTTGCGTGAGGTCAGCTATGGCCCTGTAGCCGCCGTCGCAGAAGGCGCGCGGCGAACCTGGACCATGAGCGTGCTGACCCTCGATTCGCTGAAGAAAATGTTGTTCGGCGAGCTGTCGGTAAAAAACTTGAGCGGACCGATAACCATTGCTAAAGTGGCGGGCGCTTCGGCCCAGTCAGGCGTAGGCGACTTCCTGAATTTCCTGGCTTATCTGAGCATAAGCCTGGGCGTTCTCAATTTGCTGCCCATACCAGTGCTGGATGGGGGGCACTTGCTGTTTTATCTGATCGAGTGGGCGCGTGGTCGGCCACTGTCGGAAAAGGTGCAGGGCTGGGGTGTCCAGATCGGTATCAGTCTGGTGGTTGGAGTGATGTTGCTCGCACTGGTCAACGATCTGGGACGACTGTAAAAGCTACGCCGAATTGTGAATCTGCCGCATTTTGCGGCAGTTTGTTTATTGCCAGTTGGAATAAGAAAGGACTTCATGAAACGTCTGCTGCTAACTGCGGTTCTTGCCGTACTGATGATCGCCGAAGTTCACGCCGAGTCCTTCACTATCTCCGATATCCGTGTCAACGGGCTGCAGCGGGTTTCCGCCGGCAGCGTGTTTGGTGCGCTGCCGTTGAACGTGGGTGAACAGGCCGATGATGCGCGTCTTGTCGACGCAACTCGTGCGCTGTTCAAAACCGGGTTCTTCCAGGACATCCAGCTGGGCCGAGACGGTAACGTCCTGGTCATTACGGTGGTGGAGCGTCCGTCGGTGTCGAGTATTGAGATCGAGGGCAACAAGGCGATCACCACTGAAGACCTGATGAAAGGTCTGAAGCAGTCCGGTCTGGCCGAAGGCGAGATCTTCCAGCGCGCGACGCTGGAAGGCGTTCGTAACGAGCTGCAGCGTCAGTATGTCGCTCAGGGCCGCTACTCCGCAGAAGTTGCCACTGAAGTCGTACCTCAGCCGCGCAACCGTGTGGGTCTGAAGATCAACATCAACGAAGGTGCGGTTGCCGCTATCCAGCACATCAACGTGGTGGGCAATTCGGTCTTCCCTGAAGATGATCTGGTCGATCTGTTCGAACTCAAGACCACCAACTGGCTTTCCTTCTTCAAGAACGACGACAAGTACGCCCGCGAGAAGCTCTCCGGCGACCTTGAGCGTCTGCGTTCGTATTACCTCGACCGCGGCTATATCAACATGGATATCGCCTCGACTCAGGTCTCGATCACGCCCGACAAGAAAAGCGTGTACATCACCGTCAATATCCATGAAGGCGAGAAGTACAGCGTCAAGTCGGTCAAGCTGAGCGGCGACCTCAAGGTGCCTGAAGATCAGGTCAAGTCGCTGCTGCTGGTCAAGCCGGGCCAAGTGTTCTCCCGCAAGGTAATGACCACCACTTCCGAGCTGATCACTCGTCGTCTGGGCAACGAGGGCTACACCTTCGCCAACGTGAACGGTGTTCCAACGCCTAACGATGAAGACCATACCGTCGATATCACCTTCGTGGTCGATCCGGGCAAGCGTGCCTACGTCAACCGCATCAACTTCCGTGGTAACACCAAGACCGCGGACGAAGTGCTGCGCCGTGAAATGCGTCAGATGGAAGGCGGTTGGGCTTCTACTTACCTGATCGACCAGTCCAAGACCCGTCTTGATCGTCTGGGCTTCTTCAAGGAAGTTAACGTCGAAACCCCTGCGGTTCCTGGCACCGACGATCAGGTTGACGTGAACTATGCCGTTGAAGAGCAGGCGTCCGGTTCGATCACCGCCAGTGTCGGCTTCGCGCAGAGCGCCGGTCTGATCCTGGGTGGCTCGATCAGCCAGAACAACTTCCTGGGTACAGGTAACAAGGTCAGCATCGGCCTGACCAAAAGTGAATACCAGACCCGCTACAACTTCAGCTACGTCGATCCGTACTTCACGCCGGACGGTGTGAGCCTTGGCTACAGCGCGTTCTACCGCAAGACCGACTACGACGACCTCGACGTCGACGTGGCCAGCTACTCGGTCGACAGTCTGGGTGCCGGCATCAACATGGGCTACCCGATCAGCGAAACCTCTCGTCTGAACTTCGGCCTGTCGGTACAGAAGGACGAGCTGAGCACCGGTAAGTACACCGTTGACGAAATCTTCGACTTCATCGAGAAAGAAGGCGACAGCTTCACCAACTTCAAGGCCTCGGTGGGCTGGTCCGAGTCGACGCTGAACAAAGGCACGTTGCCAACCCGTGGCAGCTCGCAGAGCCTGACCTTGGAAACCACGATTCCGGGCAGCGACCTGTCGTTCTTTAAAATTGATTACCGCGGTCAGTTGTTCCACCCGATCACAAACAACTACACCCTGCGTCTGCACTCGGAACTGGGTTATGGCGATGGTTATGGTTCGACCTCCGGTCTGCCGTTCTACGAGAACTACTATGCCGGTGGCTTCAACTCGGTACGTGGCTTCAAGGACAGTACGCTGGGTCCGCGCAGTACCCCGAGCCAGACCGACGAGAAAAAGGGAACACTTGCTGACCCGGACCAGGATCCGCTGCCGTTCGGTGGTAACGTTCTGATCACCGGGGGTGCGGAAATTCTCTTCCCGTTGCCGTTCATCAAAGATCAGCGTTCACTGCGTACGTCGCTTTTCTGGGACGTGGGGAACACGTTCAGCACCAATTGCGGATCGCAGAAGGCGACAGGTCCAAAGGTCGAATGCAACGGCCCTGATCTTTCCGGCCTGGCCAGCTCCGTCGGTGTCGGCGTGACGTGGGTCACTGCGTTGGGTCCGTTGAGTTTCGCCCTGGCGATGCCGGTCAAGAAACCGGACGACAGCACCGAAACCCAGGTCTTCCAATTCTCTCTCGGTCAGACCTTCTAAGGGTCTGATCACTGCTAACGACAACGGATTCTGTAGGAGTTACATCGTGCGTAAGTTGACCCAATTGGCATTGCTGGCAACGGTTCTGATCGCAGGCCCGGCATTTGCTGACATGAAAATCGCAGTACTGAACTACCAGATGGCCCTGCTCGAATCTGACGCAGCCAAGCGGTACGCAGTGGATGCGGAGAAGAAATTCGGTCCTCAGTTGACCAAACTGAAGGCTCTGGAAAGCAGCGCCAAAGGCATTCAGGATCGTCTGGTCGCCGGTGGCGACAAAATGGCCCAGCCTGAGCGTGAACGTCTGGAACTGGACTTCAAGCAAAAGGCTCGGGACTTCCAGTTCCAGTCCAAGGAATTGAACGAAGCCAAAGCCGTTGCTGACCGCGACATGCTCAAGCAACTCAAGCCGAAGCTGGACCAGGCTGTGGAAGAAGTCATCAAGAAAGGTGGATTTGACCTGGTGTTCGAACGCGGTGCCGTGATTGACGTCAAGCCGCAATACGACGTCACGCGCCAGGTTATCGAGCGCATGAATCAGCTGAAGTAACTTCATGACCGCGACTATCACACTCGGCCAATTGGCCGAGTTCCTCGGCGCCACCCTGCGTGGCCCCGCGGACAAGCACATCACAGGACTGGCGACCTTGCAGGAAGCCGGTCCTGATCAGGTCAGCTTTTTGGCCAATCCCCAGTATCGAAAATTCCTCGCGACGACCCACGCCGCTGCCGTGCTGCTCAAGCCCGCAGATGCCGAAGGCTACACCGCCGATGCGCTACTGGTGCCTGATCCCTATCTGGCGTATGCGCGCATCTCCCATTTGTTTGATCCCAAGCCAAAAGCGCCTGTGGGTGTACACCCGACTGCCGTGGTTGCCGAAGACGCCTTCGTTGATCCGGCGGCCAGCGTCGGTGCCTACGCGGTGATCGAAAGCGGTGCGCGGATCGCGGCGGGCGTGACCATAGGCGCGCACTGCTTCATCGGTGCGCGCAGTGTGATTGGAGAAGGCGGCTGGCTTGCACCTCGCGTCACGCTTTACCACGATGTACGTGTCGGCCAGCGCGTGGTCATTCAATCCGGGGCAGTGCTGGGTGGCGAAGGTTTTGGGTTCGCCAATGAGAAGGGCGTCTGGCAAAAGATCGCGCAGATCGGCGGCGTGACCATTGGTGACGATGTCGAGATCGGCGTCAATACCGCAATTGACCGTGGCGCGATGGACGACACCCGTATCGGCAATGGCGTGAAGCTGGATAACCAGATCCAGATCGCTCACAACGTCCAGATTGGGGATCACACGGCAATGGCCGCGTGCGTCGGCATTTCCGGCAGTGCCAAGATCGGCAAGCATTGCATGCTCGCCGGTGGGGTCGGCCTGGTCGGACACATTGAAATCTGCGACGGAGTGTTTGTCACCGGCATGACCATGGTGACGCGTTCCATCACCGAGCCCGGCGCGTATTCCTCCGGCACGGCGATGCAGCCGGCGGCAGAGTGGCGCAAAAGCGCGGCACGCATGCGTCATCTCGATGACATGGCGCGGCGTCTTCAACAGCTGGAAAAGATTGTCGAGGCAGTGACCTCAGGCGGTAAAGCTTCATCTGATGGCTGATACTTTTTCCTTATCAAGCGTGCACAGCCGATAAACTGCCTCCTTGATTTGCTAGAGGAGTGAGGCGCGTCAGTCGCGCCCTCCCAATCTTTACTACAGGCTTCCTTTCAAAATGATGGACATCAACGAAATCCGCGAATATCTGCCACACCGTTACCCGTTCCTGCTCGTGGACCGTGTGGTGGAGCTGGATGTCGAGACCAAAAGCATTCGTGCCTACAAGAATGTCAGCATCAACGAGCCTTTCTTCAACGGTCACTTTCCTCAGCACCCCATCATGCCAGGCGTGCTGATCATTGAGGCCATGGCTCAGGCAGCGGGCATCCTGGGCTTCAAGATGCTGGATGTGAAGCCTGCCGATGGCACCCTGTATTACTTCGTCGGTTCCGACAAGCTGCGCTTTCGTCAGCCAGTATTGCCGGGCGACCAGTTGATCCTCGAAGCGAAGTTCCTCAGCTGCAAGCGTCAGATCTGGAAGTTCGAATGCCAGGCATCTGTGGATGGGAAGCCGGTGTGCTCGGCCGAAATCATCTGTGCGGAACGTAAACTATGAGTTTGATTGACTCTCGCGCAATCATCGATCCGACGGCCGTACTGGCCGACGATGTAGAGGTCGGCCCGTGGTCGATCGTCGGACCTGGTGTGGAAATCGGCGAGGGTACAGTGATCGGTCCGCATGTGATCCTGCGCGGCCCGACCAGGATCGGCAAACACAACCACATTTACCAGTTTTCCTCGGTAGGTGAGGACACGCCTGATCTGAAGTACAAGGGTGAAGCGACACGCCTGGTGATCGGTGATCACAACGTCATCCGGGAAGGCGTGACGATTCATCGCGGCACCGTTCAAGACCGCGCGGAAACCACGCTGGGTGATCACAACCTGATCATGGCGTATGCGCACATCGGTCACGACAGCGTCATTGGCAATCACTGCATTTTGGTCAACAACACGGCGTTGGCCGGCCATGTGCACGTCGATGACTGGGCAATTCTGTCCGGGTTTACCCTGGTCCATCAGTATTGCCACATTGGCGCGCACAGCTTCTCGGGCATGGGCACCGCCATTGGCAAGGACGTTCCAGCATTTGTGACGGTGTTCGGTAATCCGGCGCAGGCCCGCAGCATGAACTTTGAAGGCATGCGCCGCAGGGGGTTCTCCGAAGAATCGATCCACGCACTGCGCCGCGCCTACAAGACCGTCTACCGTCAGGGCCTCACAGTGGAGCAGGCGATCGTCGAACTGACGGAACCGGCCGCGCAATTCCCCGAAGTCGAGCTGTTCCTCAAGTCCATTCAGTCCTCGACTCGCGGCATCACCCGCTGATCATGGCTCGGTTGCGTATAGCGCTGGTCGCCGGTGAAGCCTCCGGTGACATCCTCGGTTCGGGCTTGATGCGTGCGATCAAGGCGCGTCATCCCGACGTCGAGTTCATGGGTGTCGGTGGGCCGCTCATGGAAGCAGAAGGCATGGCATCCTGCTTTCCGATGGAGCGCCTGTCGGTCATGGGGCTGGTGGAAGTGCTGGGCCGCCTGAAAGAGCTCCTCGCCCGACGCAAGCTGCTGGTCCAAACGCTTATCGACGAAAAGCCGGACGTCTTCATCGGCATTGATGCTCCCGATTTCACTCTCAATATCGAACTCAAGTTGCGCCAGGCCGGTATCAAGACCGTTCATTACGTCAGCCCTTCCGTGTGGGCCTGGCGACAGAAGCGTGTCCTGAAGATCCGCGAAGGCTGCGACCTGATGCTGACGCTGCTGCCGTTCGAAGCCCGGTTCTATGAGGAGAAGGGTGTTCCGGTCCGCTTTGTGGGGCACCCACTGGCCGACACCATTCCATTGCAGGCCGACCGTGTGGCGGCGCGTGCCCAACTCGGTTTGAATGATGGGCCGGTGGTCGCGCTCATGCCGGGCAGTCGCGGTGGTGAAGTCGGCCGCCTGGGCGCCCTGTTTTTTGACGCGGCCGAGCGCCTGCTGGCTGCGCGCCCCCAGATCCGTTTCGTGCTGCCCTGTGCCAGCCCTCAGCGCCGTGAACAGATCGAGCAGCTGTTGCAAGGGCGCAATCTGCCGCTCACGTTGCTTGATGGCCAGTCCCACGTGGCACTGGCCGCATGTGATGCCGTGTTGATTGCATCCGGTACCGCGACCCTCGAAGCGCTGCTGTACAAACGACCAATGGTGGTTGCCTACCGACTGGCGCCGCTGACTTACTGGATACTCAAGCGGATGGTGAAAAGTCCGTACGTGTCACTGCCTAATCTACTCGCCCAGCGCATGCTGGTCCCGGAGCTTTTGCAGGACGCCGCGACCGCCGAAGCCTTGGCGCAGATGCTGCTGCCGTTGCTGGACAACGGCAACGAGCAGACTGCCGGCTTTGACGAGATTCACCGAACCTTGCGTCGCGATGCTTCCAATCAGGCTGCCGATGCGGTGCTGAGCCTGATTGGCGGGACGCCTTCACGATGAGCAAGCCATCTATGCAAATGGGTCTGGATTTCAATCTGGTCGAGGACCTGGTCGCCGGTGTCGACGAGGTCGGCCGCGGCCCGCTGTGCGGTGCGGTCGTCACTGCCGCGGTGATCCTCGACCCCAAGCGCCCGATCCTTGGGCTGAACGATTCAAAAAAACTCACCGAAGCCAGACGCGAAAAACTCTTCGACGAAATTTGCGAGAAGGCCTTGTGCTGGCACATCGCGCGCGCCGAAGTCGAAGAGATCGACGAGTTGAACATCCTTCACGCCACGATGCTGGCGATGAAGCGCGCCGTCGAAGGGTTGATCATTACGCCGAAACTGGCGCTGATCGATGGCAACCGTTGCCCGCAGTTGTCAGTGCCCAGCGCGCCAGTGATACAGGGCGATGCCCACGTGCCGGCCATCGCCGCGGCCTCGATTCTGGCCAAGGTCAGCCGCGACCGGGAAATGGCGCGCATGGAATTGCTCTATCCGGGCTACGGCATTGGCGGCCACAAGGGCTATCCGACGGCGGTGCACCTTGAAGCGCTGGCGCGCCTGGGCCCCACGCCCATTCACCGGCGCTCCTTTGGACCGGTTCGCGAAGCCTGGGCCGCGCGGGACATGATCATCTCCACCGGCTTCATGTCGCTGCCGCTCGGTTGATCGCCGGCTGATGTTTTCATGAATGGCCGGTACAATCCGGCCTTCGTTTTTTCTGCACCATAGGATCACCCATGCCGGCTTCTTTCGTTCACCTACGCCTGCACACCGAATACTCCCTCGTTGATGGTCTGGTCCGTGTAAAACCGTTGGTCAAAGCGCTTGCGGCCATGAACATGCCGGCCGTCGCGGTGACCGACCAGAACAACATGTGCTCGCTGGTCAAATTTTACAAAGCCGCCATGGGCGCCGGTATCAAGCCCATTTGCGGCGCAGACATCTGGCTGGCAGGTCGCGACCGCGATGCGCCGCTGAGCCGCCTCAGCCTGCTGGTGATGAACCCAAGGGGTTACCTGAACCTCACCGAGCTGATTTCCCGGGGGTTCATGCACGGTCAGCGCAACGGCCTGGTGGTGATCGAGCGCGAGTGGGTGGCCGAAGCCAGCGAGGGTCTGATTGCCCTGTCTGCAGCGAAGGAGGGCGAGATTGGCATGGCCCTGCTCGGCGGCAACCCGTCTGAAGCCGACGAGTTGCTGAAGGAATGGATGACGGTGTTCCCGGACCGTTTCTACATCGAGGTTCAGCGTACCAACCGTATCAACGATGAAGAACACGTGCACGCAGCGGTCGCATTGGCCGAGCGCCACGGCGTGCCACTGGTGGCCAGCAACGACGTGCGCTTCATCAAGCAGGAAGATTTCGAGGCCCACGAAACCCGCGTCTGCATCGGCGAAGGCCGCGCGCTGGACGATCCGCGCCGCTCGCACAACTACAGCGATCAGCAGTATCTCAAAAGCGCAGAGGAAATGGCCGAGCTGTTCAGCGATCTGCCAGACGCGCTGGCCAACACCGTCGAGATCGCCAAACGCTGCAACATCGAGGTCAAGCTGGGCACGCACTTCCTGCCCAATTTCCCGATTCCCGATGGCATGACCATCGACGAGTACTTCCGCAAAGTGTCCTTCGAAGGCCTGGAGGAGCGTCTTGCCGTGCTCTGGCCGAAGGAAACTACGCCGGACTACGAGGCCAAGCGGCAGGTTTACGTTGATCGACTGAATTTCGAGCTGGATATCATCATCCAGATGGGCTTCCCCGGTTACTTCCTGATCGTTATGGATTTCATCCAGTGGGCCAAAAGCAACGGCGTGCCGGTGGGGCCAGGCCGTGGGTCGGGTGCCGGTTCGCTGGTTGCCTACGTGCAGAAGATCACCGACCTCGACCCGCTGGAATACGACCTGCTCTTCGAACGTTTCCTCAACCCCGAGCGGGTCTCCATGCCCGACTTCGACGTCGACTTCTGCATGGACGGTCGCGACCGGGTCATTGAATACGTGGCCGAGAAGTACGGCCGCAATGCGGTCAGTCAGATCATCACCTTCGGGTCCATGGCCGCCAAGGCGGTGGTCCGTGACGTAGCGCGGGTGCAGGGCAAGTCGTACGGTCTGGCGGATCGTCTGTCCAAGATGATTCCCTTCGAAGTCGGCATGACCCTGGAAAAGGCCTACGAACAGGAAGAGATCCTGCGCGACTTCCTCAAGACCGACGAGGAAGCGGCAGAAATCTGGGAAATGGCCCGCAAGCTCGAAGGCGTTGTGCGTAACGTCGGCAAGCACGCGGGCGGTGTGGTCATCGCGCCGACCAAGCTGACGGACTTCTCTGCGGTCTACTGCGATGAAGAAGGCGGCGGTCTGGTCACTCAGTTTGACAAGGACGACGTGGAGGCGGCCGGTCTGGTGAAGTTCGACTTCCTGGGCCTGCGTACGCTGACGATCATCGACTGGGCGCTGAAGACCATCAATCGCGACCGCGCCAAGGTCGGTGAAGAACCCCTCGATATCGCATTCATCCCCCTGGATGACATGCCGACTTACGAGCTGCTGCAGAAAGCCGAGACAACGGCTGTCTTCCAGCTGGAGTCGCGAGGCATGAAAGAGCTGATCAAAAAGCTCAAGCCCGACTGCCTCGAAGACTTGATCGCACTGGTGGCCCTGTTCCGTCCCGGTCCGTTGCAGTCTGGCATGGTCGACGACTTCATCAACCGCAAGCACGGGCGCGCGGAGCTGTCCTACCCCCACGTCGATTACCAGTACGAAGGTCTCAAGCCGGTGCTTGCGCCGACTTACGGCATCATCCTGTACCAGGAACAGGTGATGCAGATTGCTCAGGTCATGGCCGGCTACACCCTCGGCGGCGCCGACATGCTGCGGCGTGCGATGGGTAAGAAAAAGCCCGAAGAAATGGCCAAGCAACGCGGCGGTTTCATTGAAGGCTGCAAGACCAACAATATTGATCCCGACCTCGCCGGTAACATTTTCGACCTGGTAGAGAAGTTCGCTGGTTATGGCTTCAACAAGTCGCACTCGGCCGCCTACGGGCTGGTGTCATACCAGACCGCCTGGCTGAAGCGCCATTACCCGGCGCCCTTCATGGCGGCCGTGCTTTCTGCGGACATGCACAACACCGACAAGGTCGTGACCTTGATCGAAGAAGTGCGGATCATGAAGCTGCGCCTGGATGCGCCAGACGTGAACAACTCGGAGTTCAAGTTCACCGTGAACGACGACGGCCGCATCGTCTACGGCCTCGGCGCCATCAAGGGGGTCGGCGAAGGTCCGGTGGAAGCGATCACCGAAGCGCGTCAGGAAGGGCCGTTCAAGGACCTGTTCGATTTTTGCGCCCGTATCGACCTCAAGCGCGTGAACAAGCGCACGCTGGACGGCCTGATTCGCAGTGGTGCGCTTGATCGCCTCGGGCCGTTCTTCTACGACGAGCCCAAACAGTATCAGGCCAACATCGACCGCAATCGTGGTGTGCTGCTGGCAGCGCTGGAAGGGGCGATTCAAGCCGCCGAACAGACCGCGCGCAGTCACGACAGCGGTCACGCCGATCTGTTTGGTGGTCTGTTCGTCGAGGCGGACGCTGACGTGTACGCGAATCATCGCAGCGCCAAGGAAGTCACCCTCAAGGAGCGGCTGCGTGGCGAGAAGGAAACCCTGGGGCTTTACCTGACGGGGCATCCGATCGATGAATACGAAGGCGAAATTCGCCGGTTCGCACGCCAGCGCATCGTCGACCTCAAGCCTTCGCGCGAGACCCAGACCATCGCTGGCCTGATCATCGCGCTCCGGGTAATGAAAAATAAAAAGGGCGACAAGATGGGCTTCATCACGCTGGACGACCGTTCAGGGCGCATTGAAGCCTCGCTGTTCGCCGATTCATTCCAGGCGGCCCAGTCTTTGCTGCAAACCGACGCTATGGTTGTGGTGGAAGGCGAGGTCAGCACGGATGATTTCTCAGGTGGCCTGCGGTTGCGGGCCAAACGGGTGATGAGCCTTGAGGAGGCACGTACCGGGCTGGCGGAAAGTCTGCGCCTGAACCTGCGCGCCGAGGCGCTGAAGGGCGACCGGCTGCGCTGGCTGGGCGAACTGTGCAAGAAGCACCGGGGCGCGTGCCCGATCACCCTCGACTACACCGGGCAGGAAGCCAAGGCAGTGCTGCAGTTCGGCGAAGCGTGGCGAATTGACCCTGCGGACAGCCTGATTCAGGCGTTGCGTGACCAGTTCGGACGAGAGAACGTCTTCCTGCAGTATCGCTGACACCGATCAGCTCAACATTTGCGACTCGACACTTTAAACTCGACCGAAAGGCGCCCGCTCCATTAAGGTAGGGCGCTTATCGGATCAACCGGCCGGCCTCTTGGCCGTCGACCCAAGACGGATGCCTATGAACCCGAATTTTCTGGATTTCGAACAGCCGATTGCTGACCTGCAAGCCAAGATTGAAGAGCTGCGTCTGGTAGGCAATGACAACTCGCTGAACATCGGCGACGAAATCTCTCGACTGCAAGAGAAGAGCAATACGCTCACCGAAAGCATTTTCGGCAACCTGACCAGTTGGCAGATCGCGCGCATGGCGCGTCATCCGCGTCGTCCGTACACGCTGGACTACATTCAACACATCTTCACCGAGTTCGACGAGCTCCACGGCGATCGTCACTTCTCCGACGACGCCGCCATCGTGGGCGGCATTGCCCGTCTGGACGAGCAGCCGGTCATGGTCATCGGTCATCAAAAGGGCCGCGAAGTCCGTGAGAAGGTTCGCCGCAACTTCGGCATGCCGCGCCCTGAAGGCTACCGCAAGGCCTGCCGTCTGATGGAGATGGCCGAGCGCTTCAAGATGCCGATCCTGACGTTCATCGACACCCCCGGCGCCTATCCCGGCATCGACGCTGAAGAGCGTAACCAAAGCGAAGCCATTGCCTGGAACCTGCGTGTCATGGCGCGGCTGAAGACGCCGATCATCGCCACGGTCATCGGCGAAGGCGGCTCGGGCGGCGCACTGGCGATCGGTGTCTGTGACCAGCTGAACATGCTGCAGTACTCGACGTACGCGGTGATCTCGCCGGAAGGCTGTGCGTCCATTTTGTGGAAAACCGCCGAAAAGGCGCCCGATGCGGCTGAAGCCATGGGCATCACTGCCGAGCGCTTGAAAGGCCTGGGCATTGTCGACAAGGTGATCAGCGAGCCCCTGGGTGGCGCGCACCGCGATCCGGCCGCTGCCGCAGCATTGATCCGCGAAGAATTGAGCAGCCAACTGAGCATGCTCCAGAAGTTCGATAACGAGGCGCTGTTGGCCCGCCGTTACGACCGCCTGATGAGCTATGGCCTTTAACCGGACCGTTCTCCACGACGAGCGTCACCGAACCCGGTGACGTCTCCCGGTCCGGCGAGCTTTAAGCAGGGTTAACCAGCATGAGCAAACCGGACAGCATCACACTCGCACTTTCCAGACGTCTGCTGTCGCGCCTTGAACCCTGGCGCGCTGCAGGCGGCTGGCGCGTCGCATTCTCCGGTGGGCTCGATTCCACTGTGCTGCTTCATCTGCTGGCCGAATTGGCCAGGGCTCACGCGTTTCCTCCTCTGACCGCTGTTCACGTCAATCATGGCCTGCAAGCGGTGGCTGCGTCGTGGCCGGCGCATTGCCGGCAAATGTGTCAGATTCTGGGCGTGCCGATGCAGGTCATCGACGTCCAGGTGCGTCCTGGCGCCAGTCTCGAACAAGCTGCTCGTGACGCTCGCTACGCCGCGTTCAACTCAACGCTTGGGGCGGGCGAAGTACTGCTCACGGCCCAGCACCGTGACGATCAGGCAGAGACGCTGCTGTTCCGCCTGCTGCGTGGCGCCGGAGTGCGCGGGCTGGCTGCCATGCCGGCGCAGCGTCCTTTGGGCGCAGGACACCTGTTTCGGCCCCTGCTGGACGAAGCCCGCGCGACCCTTGAGGCCTATGCCCGCGAACAGGGCCTGAGCTGGATCGAAGACCCGAGTAACAAGGACAGCCGCTTTTCGCGCAACTATCTGCGCAGTCATGTGCTTCCACTGGTGACAACCCGCTGGCCTCAAGCGATCGCGAGCATGGCCCGCAGCGCCGCGCATCTGGCCGAAGCCCAGCAGTTGCTGGACGAACTGGCGATCCAGGACCTTGCTACCGCCGAGACGCCGTGCCCCTGGCCCTGGCTCGATATGCCGTCCCTTGAGCTAGCGCCCCTCGAAGCGTTGTCACCCGCCCGGCAACGCAACGCATTGCGCCACTGGCTGGCCCCGCTGACTCGACTGCCGGACACCGACCATTGGGCCGGCTGGGATTCTCTGCGCGATGCCGGCCCTGATGGTCGGCCCATCTGGCGGCTGGCGGACGGGCAGGTCCACCGGGCCGAAGGGCGTGTGTGGTGGCTGTCGGGAATCTGGCTGAAAAACGTCGCCGGTTCACAACACTGGTCCCTGGCCTCGCAACCGCTCACGCTGCCGGGCAATGGCCTGGTGCAAATCCTAGGTGCAGCCCCCCCAGGCGGATTGCACGTGCATTACCGTCAGGGCGGCGAAACGTTCGACGTGCCCGACCGAGGTCGGCGCGACCTCAAACGGTTGCTCAATGAAAAGGGCGTACCGGTTTTTCTGCGCGGCCGATTGCCGCTGCTGTACCGCGGCGAGCAGTTATTGGCCGTGGCGAACCTCCCCGGACTGGACGCAAGCCCCCGTGGCGACTGGCGATTGCACTGGCTGCCACCGACGAATGACCAAAGTTTGAGCTGAAAGGGCGTTTCCGGTAGACTACGCTCCCTTCTTGATACAGCTTATGTCGATCCTTCCGGAACGATGCAAGTTGCCGATTACCAGCCAGTCTTTACTGGGCGATTCTCAAAAATGTGGCGAGCCACGGACAGACCTTTCAAGGTCGTTCGCTGATGTGGGCGTGACAAATTCGAAAACGCACAGTGATGCAGCAGGTTGTCGGGGGCTTCGGCCTTCCTTCGCTTTCCCCGGCGGCTCTGACCGCTTTAACGCAGACTTCTAGGGTTTTTCATGACGCGCTACATCTTCGTCACGGGCGGTGTTGTTTCTTCATTGGGGAAAGGCATTGCCTCGGCTTCATTGGCGGCCATCCTGGAGGCGAGGGGACTTAAGGTCACCATGCTCAAGCTGGACCCCTACATCAACGTCGACCCCGGCACCATGAGCCCGTTCCAGCACGGCGAGGTGTTCGTCACCCACGACGGCGCCGAAACGGACCTGGACCTGGGTCACTACGAGCGTTTCATTCGCACCACCATGACCCAGAACAACAACTTCACCACCGGCCGTGTTTACGAACACGTCCTGCGCAAAGAGCGCCGTGGTGATTATCTGGGCGCGACCATTCAGGTGATTCCGCACATCACCGACGAGATCAAGCGTCGCATCATCAAGGGCGCCGGCGATGCCGACGTTGCCATGGTCGAAATTGGCGGTACCGTGGGCGACATCGAGTCGCAACCGTTCCTTGAAGCGATCCGTCAGCTGCGTTTCGAAGTGGGCGCCAAGCGCGCCATGCTCATGCACCTGACGCTGGTTCCGTACATCGCCACCGCTGGCGAAACCAAGACCAAACCGACTCAGCATTCGGTCAAGGAACTCCGTTCGATCGGCTTGCAGCCAGACGTGCTGGTCTGCCGCTCCGACCACCCGATCGACATCTCGTCGCGCCGCAAGATCGCCCAGTTCACCAACGTTGAAGAGCGCGCGGTCATCGCCCTCGAAGACGCCGACACCATCTACAAGATTCCGGGCATCCTGCACTCCCAGGGCCTTGACGATTTCGTCGTCGAGCGCTTCGGTCTGCAGTGCGGCAGCGCCGACCTGTCCGAGTGGGAAAAGGTTGTCGACGCCAAGCTCAACCCGGAACACGAAGTCACCATCGCGATGGTCGGCAAGTACATGGAGCTGCTCGACGCCTACAAGTCGTTGATCGAAGCCATGAGCCACGCCGGCATCAGCAACCGTACCAAGGTCAACCTGCGTTACATCGACTCCGAAGACATCGAGAATCAGGGCACCGGCCTGCTCGAAGGTGTTGACGCGATTCTTGTCCCGGGCGGCTTCGGTCTGCGCGGCGTCGAGGGCAAGATCACAGCTGTGCAGTTCGCTCGCGAAAACAAGGTTCCGTATCTGGGCATCTGCCTGGGCATGCAGGTGGCAGTCATCGAGTTCGCACGTAACGTGCTGGGCTGGAAAGACGCCAACTCCACCGAGTTTGATCGCGCCAGCCAGCACCCTGTAGTGGGTCTGATTACCGAATGGGAAGACGCTACCGGTGCTGTCGAAACGCGCACCGAGACGTCCGATCTGGGCGGGACCATGCGCCTCGGCGCCCAGGAGTGCCTGCTTGAGCCGGGCTCTCTGGTCCACGATTGCTACGCCAACGACGTCATCGTCGAGCGCCATCGTCACCGTTATGAAGTCAACAACAAGCTGCTGCCGCAACTGGTCGAGGCGGGTCTGAAAATCTCCGGTCGCTCCGGTGATGGCGCACTGGTTGAAGTGGTCGAGTCCGCTGACCATCCATGGTTTGTGGCGTGCCAGTTCCACCCAGAGTTCACCTCCACGCCTCGCGATGGCCACCCGTTGTTCAGTGGTTTCGTCAAGGCAGCGCTTGCTCAACACCAGAAGAACGGCTGATAGGGAATTCATTACATGGCACAGAAAATCATCCGCGTCGGCTCGATCGACATCGCCAACGACAAACCGATGGTTCTGTTCGGCGGCATGAACGTTCTTGAATCCCGCGACATGGCCATGCAGGTCTGTGAAGAATACGTGCGCGTGACCGAGAAGCTCGGCATTCCCTATGTGTTCAAGGCCAGCTTCGACAAGGCCAACCGTTCGTCCGTGACCTCCTATCGCGGTCCGGGGCTTGAAGAAGGCATGCGGATCTTCCAGGACATCAAGCAAGCGTTCGGCGTGCCGATCATCACTGACGTGCACGAGCCTGATCAGGCGGCTGCGGTCGCTGAGGTCTGCGACATCATCCAGCTGCCGGCTTTCCTGTCCCGCCAGACTGATCTGGTTGTAGCCATGGCCAAGACCGGCGCCGTGATCAACATCAAGAAAGCCCAGTTCCTCGCGCCCCACGAGATGAAACACATCCTGGCCAAATGCGTCGAGGCGGGTAACGACCAGTTGATTTTGTGTGAGCGCGGTTCGAGCTTCGGCTACAACAACCTGGTGGTCGACATGCTCGGTTTCGGCATCATGAAATCGTTCGAATACCCGGTGTTCTTCGACGTGACCCATGCACTGCAAATGCCGGGCGGTCGCTCCGACTCCGCCGGTGGTCGTCGTGCTCAGGTGACTGATCTGGCCAAGGCCGGGATGAGCCAGGGCCTGGCCGGTCTGTTCCTGGAGGCCCATCCGGATCCGGACAACGCCAAATGCGACGGTCCTTGCGCCCTGCGTCTGGACAAGCTGGAACCGTTCCTGGCCCAGCTCAAGGCGCTCGACGAACTCGTCAAAAGCTTCCCGACGATCGAAACGGCTTAAAAACCCGCTTCACCGGCGCCGAGCCCTCCGGTAGAGTGCCGTTCGTTGTTTTCCCGACCAAAGGGTCGGGAAAATTGTCGTTTCCGGGCCTGCCCGTTGTCCTAGAGCCCTGAGACGCCGAATCGTTTTCCCAGCTGCGTCGTTTTCGTCAATCTTGGAGTGTTAACAACAATGGCAAAAATCGTCGACATCAAAGGTCGTGAAGTTCTCGACTCCCGTGGCAATCCCACCGTGGAAGCAGACGTGCTCCTCGACAACGGCATCATCGGCAGTGCATGCGCGCCGTCCGGTGCTTCCACCGGCTCGCGTGAAGCGCTTGAGCTGCGTGATGGCGACAAGAGCCGTTACATGGGCAAGGGCGTTCTGAAAGCTGTGGCCAACATCAATGGCCCAATCCGTGACCTGCTGCTGGGCAAGGACCCGGTTGATCAGAAGGCGCTGGATCACGCGATGATTCAGCTCGACGGCACCGAAAACAAGGCCAGCCTGGGCGCCAACGCGATTCTCGCCGTGTCTCTGGCGGCCGCCAAGGCAGCCGCTCAGGATCAGGACCTGCCGCTGTACGCTCACATTGCCAACCTGAACGGCACGCCGGGCGTCTACTCAATGCCGGTCCCGATGATGAACATCATCAACGGTGGCGAGCACGCTGATAACAACATCGACATCCAGGAATTCATGGTTCAGCCCGTCGGCGCCAAGACCTTCTCCGAAGGGCTGCGTTGGGGCACCGAGATTTTCCACCACCTCAAAGCAGTGCTGAAGGCGCGCGGCCTGAACACGGCGGTCGGTGACGAGGGCGGCTTTGCGCCAAACCTCAAATCCAATGCCGACGCACTCGATGCCATTGCCGAAGCGGTCGCCAATGCGGGCTACAAGCTGGGCACTGATGTGACCCTGGCACTGGACTGCGCGGCGAGCGAGTTCTACAAGAACGGCAAGTACGTATTGAGCGAAGAAGGCGAGTACGATTCGGCCGGTTTCGCCGACTACCTCGCTGACCTGGTCAGCAAGCACCCGATCATCTCCATCGAAGACGGTCTGGACGAGTCGGACTGGGATGGCTGGAAGGTCCTGACCGACAAAATCGGCGACAAGATCCAACTGGTGGGCGACGACTTGTTCGTGACCAACACCAAGATCCTGAAAGAAGGCATCGAGAAGAAAATCGGTAACTCGATCCTGATCAAGTTCAACCAGATCGGCACACTGACTGAAACACTGGAAGCCATCCAGATGGCCAAGGCAGCCGGTTACACCGCCGTGATCTCGCACCGTTCGGGTGAAACCGAAGACTCCACCATTGCCGACCTGGCTGTGGGCACCGCGGCCGGCCAGATCAAAACCGGTTCGTTGAGCCGTTCCGACCGTATCGCCAAGTACAACCAGTTGCTGCGTATTGAAGAGCAGTTGGGCGCCAAGGCGGTGTACCGTGGTCGCGGCGAGTTTCGCGGTTGATTGCAAAGATGTTAAAAAGGCAGCAGGCGTTGTAGGAGGAGTCGCTAAAAGGTGACTCCTCTTGTCGTCCTGATCCATAAGCCCGGTGACCACCGGGCTTATGGGCATTTGAAATGGTCGGTTTTGCTGTCTTTCTTCGCCGGGTAACAGATATTCACAATGCGCAGTCCTAACTGGTTGTTTCTCGTGCTGCTTTTGATGCTCGCTGGCCTGCAGTATCGCCTATGGGTAGGTAACGGCAGTCTTGCGCAGGTGGCCAGTCTGACCCAGCAAATCGCTGATCAACACGCTGAAAACGATGCCCTTCTGGAGCGCAACCGAGTGCTGGACGCGGAAGTGCTGGAGCTGAAAAAAGGCCTGGAAACGGTCGAAGAGCGTGCCCGTCATGAACTGGGCATGGTCAAAGACGGCGAAACCCTTTACCAGTTGGCTCAGTGACGTTGTCGCGATGACTCAATCCCTTCCTGCCTTCTGGGCAGTTATTCCCGCCGCGGGCATTGGCGCACGCATGGCGGCAGACCGTCCCAAGCAGTACCTGCAGCTGGGCGGCCTCACGATTATTGAACACAGCCTGCTTTGCTTTCTCGATCATCCCCGGCTCAAGGGCCTGGTGGTCAGCCTGGCTGTGGACGACCCCTATTGGCCCACATTGCCGTGCGCGCTGGATTCCCGTATCCAGCAAGTCGCTGGCGGCAAAGAGCGTGCGGATTCGGTGCTCAATGCGCTGCTGCACCTGCACGCCAATGGCGCCGATGACAATGACTGGGTCCTGGTTCACGATGCGGCGCGCCCGAACCTGACGCGTGCGGACCTCGACAACCTGCTGGCTGAACTCGCGGATGATCCGGTAGGTGGGCTCCTGGCGGTGCCGGCCAAAGACACCCTCAAGCGCGCCGACGCCAATGGCCGCGTGACCGAAACCGTGGATCGCAGCCTGATCTGGCAGGCCTATACGCCACAGATGTTTCGCCTGGGCGCCTTGCACCGGGCACTGGCGGACAGTCTGGTGTCGAACGTCGCGATCACCGATGAAGCATCGGCTATTGAGTGGGCCGGGCAATCGCCGCGCCTCATCGAAGGACGTGCGGACAATATCAAGGTCACCCGCCCGGAAGACCTCGAATGGCTACGCCAGCGGCGCGTGGAATTCAACGGCTGATCCGTTTGCGATGAAGGCGGGTACATCCGCTGATTTTGCATGCGTAGGAGCGCTTGCCCGCGGACGCGATATGCCCGCGCCGTTGTTACAGCCTGACACTCTGCATTCGCGGGCAAGCGCGCTCCTACAAAGGATCGGCATGATTACTGTACTCATCCCGCGACGCCAGGCCTGCCTTCAGATAATCCACCAGCTTTCGCACCTTGGGCGACAGATGCCGTTGCTGCGGATAAAGCGCCCAGACAGCGGTGTTAGGTGGCTGATGAGCTTCCAGCAATGACACCAGCGAGCCGCGTTTTAGATGCTCCAGCACGTAGTAATCCGGGAGCTGGCAAAGGCCCGCTCCGCGCAGCGCAGCATCCAGTACCGCCTGCCCGCTGTTGCAGCGCCAATTGCCTTGTACCCGCTGAGAAAATTCCCTTCCGTTCTGCTGCAGCAGCCAGGTGTCAGAGCTGCCGATCAGACAATTGTGCCTGCTCAGCTCCGAGACGCTGTGGGGGCGGCCGTACCGCTCGACGTAGGAGGGCGAGGCGCACAAATACATTTTGCGCGGGGCGAGTCGCGCGGCAACCAGTCTGGATTCCTGCAAGCGACCCAGACGGATCGCCAGGTCCAGACCCTCATGGACCAGATCCAGCGTGTTGTTGGTCAGTTCGATGTCCACGCGCAGTTGCGGGTAGTCCGCCATGAAGCGTGTTACCAGCGGCGCGATGAACCGCTCGCCATACGCAACGGCGCAGGTCATGCGCAAGAGTCCCTTGGGCTCGCTGGTCAGGTCCGTCACCGCACGCAGCGCTTCCTCGCGCCCGTCCTGCAGCCGCTGGCAGTGATGCAGAAACGTTTGTCCCGCTTCGGTAAGCGCCACTTTGCGTGTGCTGCGATACAGCAGCCGCGTCTGCAAGCGTTCTTCAAGCCGGGCGATCTGGCGACTGATGTGCGAAGACGACACGCCCAGCCGTTCAGCGGCGGCAGTGAACTGTCCACACTCGGCGACGGCAACGAACTCATCCAGACCTTCCCAGCGATTTGCCTGCATCGATTGTCCCTGCACTGCATTAATGTTTTGCTTTCAGGCGGATTATTCATCAGCTGGCACTGTAATACACTCTGGGCTCGTTTTTATTTAGCTGGAGATCCTGATGATCAAGTCACGTGCTGCCGTCGCGTTCGCGCCCAATGAACCACTGCAGATTGTCGAAGTGGACGTTGAGGCCCCGAAAGCCGGCGAAGTGTTGATTCGTACCGTCGCATCCGGCGTTTGCCATACCGATGCCTACACCCTGTCCGGTGCTGATTCCGAAGGCGTCTTCCCGTGCATCCTTGGGCACGAAGGCGGCGGCGTGGTTGAAGCCATCGGCGAAGGCGTGACCTCACTGGCTGTGGGCGACCACGTCATTCCGCTGTACACCGCTGAGTGCCGTGAGTGCAAATTCTGCAAATCCGGCAAAACCAACCTGTGCCAGAAGGTCCGGGCCACTCAGGGCAAAGGGCTGATGCCCGACGGCACCACGCGCTTCAGCTACAACGGTCAGCCGATCTACCACTACATGGGTTGCTCGACATTCTCCGAGTACACCGTCGTGCCCGAAATTGCGCTGGCAAAAATCCCCAAGGAAGCGCCTTTGGAGAAAGTCTGCCTGCTGGGTTGCGGCGTCACGACTGGCATTGGCGCCGTGCTGAACACGGCCAAGGTCGAGGAGGGCGCAACCGTTGCCGTCTTTGGTCTGGGCGGTATTGGCCTGGCGGCGATCATCGGCGCGAAGATGGCCAAGGCTTCGCGCATCATCGCGGTGGACATCAACCCGTCGAAATTCGACGTGGCCCGTGAGTTGGGTGCCACCGAGTTCGTCAATCCCAAAGACCACGACAAGCCGATTCAGGAAGTCATCGTCGAAATGACCGATGGCGGTGTTGATTACAGCTTCGAGTGCGTAGGTAACGTCGGTCTGATGCGCGCTGCGCTGGAGTCGTGCCACAAGGGCTGGGGCGAGTCAGTGATCATCGGCGTGGCTGGAGCGGGCCAAGAAATCTCAACCCGTCCCTTCCAGTTGGTCACCGGCCGCGTCTGGCGCGGTTCTGCATTCGGTGGCGTCAAGGGCCGCACCGAATTGCCAAGCTACGTCGAGAAAGCGCAGTCCGATGAAATCCCTCTGGACACGTTCATCACCCATACCATGGGCCTGGACCGAATCAACGAAGCCTTCGACCTCATGCACGAAGGCAAAAGCATTCGTACGGTCATTCATTTCTGAGGAGCAGCGGCAAGCTACGAGCTTCTGGCCCGCCAGGGGAGGTGAATCAGCCCCTTGCCGCTTGAGGCTTGCAGCTTGCCGCTCGGAGATCCCCCATGAGCCTGGAAAATATCTCGTGCCAGAAAAGCTTCGGCGGCTGGCACAAGCGTTACAAACATCATTCCGATGTGCTCGGTTGTGACATGACGTTCGCGGTGTATCTGCCTCCCCAGGCAGAGCAGGGTGGCAAGTTGCCGGTGGTTTACTGGCTGTCAGGACTGACCTGCACCGACGAAAACTTCATGCAGAAGGCCGGCGCCTTGCGCGTGGCGGCTGAGCTCGGCTTGATCATTGTTGCACCTGACACCAGCCCGCGCGGCGCTGACGTGCCGGATGACCCGGATAACGCCTACGACTTCGGCCTGGGCGCGGGCTTCTACCTGAATGCCACCCAACAGCCGTGGGCACGGCATTACCGCATGTACGACTACGTGGTCAGCGAGTTGCCGGCGTTGATCGAGGCGCACTTTCCAGCTTCGCAGAAGCGCAGCATCAGTGGTCATTCCATGGGCGGACATGGCGCCCTGATCAGCGCATTGCGCAATCCTGGCCGTTATCAGTCCGTCTCGGCGTTCTCGCCCATCTGCAACCCGATGGACTGTCCGTGGGGGCAAAAAGCCTTTTCGCGTTACCTGGGCGAAGACCGTTCGCGCTGGCGTGAATGGGATGCCACCGTGCTCATCGCCGAGGCCACCGAGCGCTTGCCGTTGCTGGTGGAACAGGGTGATCGCGACGACTTCCTCGACAATCAGCTCAAGCCGGACTCGTTGGTCCAGGCCGCGAAGGCTGCCGGTCATCCCCTGGAATTGCGCATGCAGCCTGGGTATGACCACAGCTATTACTTCATTGCCAGTTTCATCGAAGATCACTTGCGCTATCACGCACGGGCTCTGGCGGACTGAAACACCGCGTTCAATCGCAGCGGCACACGCAATTGAGCGCGGCCCGACCCCAACCGCAGCCAAAGTAGGTAGAATCACGCCCTGACTTTTCCAGGGCGTTTTTTATGCGTATTGGCCACGGCTATGATGTGCACCGTTTCGCTGAAGGCGATTTCATTACCTTGGGCGGCGTGCGAATTGCGCACACGGCGGGCCTGCTCGCTCATTCCGACGGCGACGTCTTGTTGCACGCGCTGAGCGACGCCCTGTTGGGCGCTGCTGCGCTGGGCGACATCGGCAAGCACTTCCCCGATACCGACCCGCAATTCAAGGGTGCTGACAGCCGAGTGCTGCTTCGCCACGTCTTGAAGCAAGTGCAGGGCAAAGGCTGGAAGGTGGGCAACGTAGACGCCACCATCGTCGCTCAGGCACCGAAGATGGCCCCTCACATCGAGCGCATGCGTGCGTTGATCGCCGAAGACCTGCAGGTCGACATCGACCAGGTCAATGTCAAAGCCACCACCACTGAAAAGCTCGGTTTTACCGGGCGTGAAGAAGGCATTGCCGTCCACGCCGTCGCGCTGTTGATCAGCGCATGACCGAGATTGAACTGCTGGGCCCGAGAGCTTACGGCGATGCGTTGGGTACTGCCGTGCTGAAGGCGACTGCCGAAGACTTCCAGGTTGATGAAGTGCTGGATATCCCGCTGTCCGGGGATGGCGAGCACTTGTGGCTCTGGGTCGAGAAACGCGGCTTGAATACCGAGGAAGCGGCCCGGCGCCTGGCCAAAGCGGCTGGCGTGCCGCTGCGCACCGTCAGCTATGCCGGTTTGAAGGACCGTCAGGCATTGACCCGCCAGTGGTTCAGCATTCAACTTCCGGGCAAGGCTGACCCGGATATGTCGGCGGCAGAAAACGACTCGCTGAAAATCCTCGACAGCATGCGTCACAAACGCAAGTTGCAGCGCGGCGCCCATGCAGCCAACGGATTTACGCTGCGTCTGACGCAATTGCAGGCTGATACGGTTCGGCTTGATGAACGCCTGGAATCGATCAGGCAGCACGGCATCCCCAATTACTTTGGCGCCCAGCGTTTCGGCCATGAAGGCGGCAACCTTGGCGAAGCCCGCCACTATGCCGAACGTCAGGCGTTGCCCGAGCAGCGCAATGTGCGTTCGCGACTGCTGTCCACCGCCCGCAGCTATGTGTTCAACCAGGTGCTCGCTGCCCGAGTGGCCGATGGCAGTTGGCAACGTGCGCAGGTGGGCGATTTGCTGGCGTTCACCGACAGCCGCAGTTTCTTCCCGGCAGGCGAGGCAGAGTGCAGCGACCCGCGGTTGGCGATCCTGGACCTGCACCCCACCGGGCCGCAGTGGGGCGAAGGTGAATCTCCGGCCAGCGGCGCTACCGCCGAGCTTGAAAACGATGTCGCCGCGCGCGAGGCGTCACTGTGTAACTGGTTGATAAAAGCGGGAATGGAGCACGAGCGTCGTATCCTGCGACTGCCCATCGGGCGGCTGACGTGGCATTATCCCGAGCCTGACATTCTGCAACTGGAATTCGTCCTGCCGGCCGGGTGCTTCGCCACTGCTTTGGTGCGTGAACTCGTTGATCTGGCGACAGCAGGGCAGACGGACAGCTCATGCGTATTCTGATTTCAAATGATGATGGGGTCACGGCACCCGGCCTTGCCGCGCTTCATGGCGCGCTGGCGGGATATGCCGACTGCGTGGTCATTGCGCCCGATCAAGACAAAAGCGGCGCGAGCAGTTCGCTGACGCTCGATCGGCCACTGCACCCGCACACCCTCGACAACGGCTTTATCAGTCTCAACGGTACCCCCACCGACTGCGTGCACCTGGGGCTGAACGGCCTGCTGCCCGATGAGCCTGACATGGTGGTATCGGGGATCAACCTGGGCGCCAACCTGGGCGACGATGTGCTGTATTCGGGCACCGTGGCTGCTGCGCTTGAAGGACGATTTCTGCAGCGACCCTCATTTGCCTTTTCATTTTTATCCCGTCAGGTCGATAACCTGGCAACCGCCGCGCACTTTGCCCGGCTTTTGGTCGAAGCCCACGAACGCCTCGATCTTCCACCACGTACCGTATTGAATGTGAATATCCCGAACCTGCCGCTGGCCCATGTGCGTGGCATCCAGTTGACCCGCCTTGGCCATCGCACCCGAGCCGCGGCGCCCGTGCGCGTGGTCGACCCGCGCGGCAAGGCCGGTTACTGGATCGCTGCCGCCGGAGATGCCGAAGACGGCGGCCCGGGCACTGATTTCCATGCCGTCATGCAGGGTTATGTGTCGATCACTCCGTTGCAGCTGGATCGTACCTATCAGGACGGTTTCAACAGCCTGAACGCATGGCTGGAGGGAATGGCCTGATGTCGCGTGAGCAAGATGATCTGTTACGACGTGGCGTGGGGATGACATCCCAGCGTACCCGCGAGCGCCTGATTCAACGGTTGTGCGAAGAAGGCATTGCCAACACCCAGGTACTGGATGTCATTCGCAAAACGCCTCGTCACCTGTTTGTCGACGAAGCGCTGGCGCACCGTGCCTACGAAGACACCGCGCTGCCAATCGGCAATAACCAGACGATTTCGCAGCCTTACATGGTGGCGCGCATGAGCGAGCTGCTGCTGGCGGCGGGCCCGCTGGACAAGGTGCTCGAAATCGGCACGGGCTCGGGTTATCAGACTGCTGTGCTGGCGCAACTGGTCGAACGGGTTTTTTCCGTCGAGCGCATCAAGGTGTTGCAGGATCGGGCCAAGGAACGTCTTGTCGAACTGAACCTGCGCAACATGGTGTTCCGCTGGGGCGACGGCTGGGAAGGGTGGCCGGCACTCGCACCCTATAACGGCATCATCGTGACCGCAGTGGCCACTGACATACCTCAGGCGTTACTGGACCAATTGGCCCCGGGTGGACGCCTGGTCATTCCAGTGGGTGCCGGCGAGGTCCAGCAGCTGATGCTGATCATTCGCGAGGAAAACGGCTTCTCCCGGCATGTGCTCGGCGCTGTTCGATTCGTTCCGCTGCTCAACGGGCCGCTCGCCTGAAGGCTATTTTGCGCGGTCAATGAATTCCCCAAGGCGCCGCCGGTCTACAGGCTGGCGTTTTGCGGCGACGCTTCGGTCAACGACGGTCGCCTTGTTGCACACCATTATCCATGGCTGTCTGGTCGCTACACGGCACAGGGCGGCGTCTTTTTTCAGTCACCGGTAAAGGGAGTGGCGGGTGAGTCTCACAGTCATTCGGCAGCGTAGTTCTTCAACAAGTTTTCAGCGTCTGGTGATTGGAGTTGCCCTGAGTATCCTTCTGGTCGGCTGCTCCAGCACGCCATCGGGAGGCGTGCGCGTCGTTGATCGCAACGGCAAGTCCACCGTGCCAACGCGCCAGCCTGTCACCACGGGCCAGTACGTCGTGAAGCGTGGCGATACTCTCTTTTCCATTGCATTCCGTTACGGATGGGACTGGAAGGCGCTGGCTGCGCGCAACAATATTCCCGAGCCGTTCACTATCCATGTGGGGCAGACGATTCGTTTCGACGGCCGTGCCAGCTCACCCTCCACAGCGGTTGCGACCGGTCCGGCCAGTGTTCCGCAGACCACGACGAGCAGTTCGACATCGCCTTCCGGGTCGCTCAAAACCACGGTTATATCGAGGCCGGTGGGCGCTGTTTCCGCGACCACGCCACCCCCTGCGAGCAACTCGACGACCACGCCGGTCAACACCACCGTGGTCGCTGGCGCCCGTTCGCCGAGCGGCTGGACGTGGCCAACGAGCGGTGTTTTGATCAGCAAGTTCTCTTCAAACGGTAGTTTGAATAAAGGAATTGATATCGCTGGAGATTTGGGACAGCCTGTTTTGGCCGCGTCTGATGGGTCAGTGGTATACGCCGGGAGTGGATTAAGGGGCTACGGCGAGCTGATCATCATCAAACACAGCGACACCTACGTCAGCGCATACGGACATAACCGTAGGCTTTTGGTTCGGGAGGGGCAGCAGGTCAAGGCAGGGCAAAGTATTGCCGAGATGGGATCCACGGGAACAGACCGGGTGAAACTGCATTTCGAGATTCGCCGCCAGGGCAAACCTGTAGATCCACTGGAATTCTTGCCACGTCGCTGATCGGTTGTCAGCCTGTTCCTGCGTAGAGGGGACAGGCTCAAGTGCTGCCATGGAAGAAGGCGTCACTGGAGCTTGAGGTCGAACTCACCAAAGGACTATAACAATGGCTCTCAGCAAAGAAGCGCCGGAGTTTGACATAGACGACGAAGTTCTCCTGATGGAGCCCGGAATCGTTCTGGATTCTGTAACGGATGAGAAGCCAGCTGCGCCTTCTGTTCGTGCAAAGCCCAAAAACTCTGCAGCACTCAAACAGCATAAATACATTGACTACACGCGGGCGCTGGACGCTACGCAGCTGTACCTCAATGAAATCGGCTTCTCCCCCCTGCTTTCCCCGGAAGAAGAAGTCCACTTTGCGCGACTGTCGCAAAGCGGCGATCCGGCCGGGCGCAAGCGCATGATTGAAAGCAACCTGCGTCTGGTTGTGAAAATCGCCAGGCGTTACGTTAACCGTGGTTTGTCACTGCTGGACTTGATCGAAGAGGGCAATCTTGGCCTGATCCGCGCAGTCGAAAAATTCGACCCCGAGCGCGGGTTTCGTTTCTCGACGTACGCCACCTGGTGGATCCGTCAAACCATCGAACGGGCGATCATGAATCAGACGCGAACCATCCGTCTGCCCATTCATGTCGTCAAAGAGCTCAACGTCTACCTGCGTGCGGCGCGGGAATTGACGCAAAAGCTTGACCACGAACCCTCCCCTGAAGAAATCGCCAACCTGCTTGAAAAGCCGGTCGGGGAAGTCAAACGCATGCTCGGTCTCAACGAGCGCGTGTCTTCGGTGGATGTATCGCTGGGGCCTGACTCGGACAAGACGCTGCTCGACACCCTGACCGACGATCGTCCTACCGACCCGTGCGAACTGCTTCAGGACGATGATTTGTCCCAGAGCATTGATCAGTGGCTCTCTGAGCTCACGGACAAACAGCGTGAAGTGGTGATTCGTCGCTTCGGGCTACGCGGCCACGAAAGCAGCACGCTCGAGGATGTAGGCCTGGAAATCGGGCTGACCCGCGAGCGCGTGCGCCAGATTCAAGTAGAGGGGCTAAAGCGTCTCCGTGAGATTCTGGAGAAGAACGGGCTATCCAGTGAGTCACTCTTTCAATAGGCGATCGATTCGCCGGTCACGCCGCACACTGAAAAGCCTCGACGCGTCGGGGCTTTTTTTTGGGCCGCTGAATGGGCTTAAGAGTAGGTGCCCATCGGAGTGGCTCTGGTACCCCGCGCGTCACGCCGGCAGCGATGTCTGCGATGCTTACTGAGGTTGTAAGCAGTTACTTACACGTGGCGTGAGTCATCGCCTCAGCTTGGGTTCAGCATGTCCCCATCAGATGAAGGTAGGCGATCAAGTCATTGATTTAAAAGGCTATTATTTCGTTTGTAACAGGGGCGTGGAATTTTCCTGAAAAATTTCGGCTGTTGCTCCAGCCGGGGAAATGACTAATATCAGCCCTGTGCCAACGGATGGGTACAAGCGGTCAAGGATGACTGCTCAAGGACATCGCAGGACGCGATTCATCAGGATGATGAGCAAGGATTAAAGGGATTATGGAAAAAATGTGGGCGGGTCATACCGCCCCTTTTTTCGTCTGCAGAAAAGTGACGACAGCTTTTCGAGCTCATGCAAAAAAGGCCCCGAAGGGCCTTTTTACGTTGCAACGCTCTAGCGTTCCAGGTCAGCGATCTTGCCAGTCTTGCCATCCCACTCCGCAGCATCGGGGAGCGCATCTTTACGCTCCGTGATGTTGGGCCAGACGTCTGCCAGTTCGGCGTTGAGCTGGATGAAGTTCTCCATCCCTGCCGGAATCTCGTCTTCCGAGAAAATCGCATTGGCGGGGCATTCAGGCTCGCACAGCGCGCAATCGATGCACTCGTCCGGGTGGATCACCAGGAAGTTCGGGCCTTCGTAAAAGCAGTCCACCGGACAGACTTCTACGCAGTCGGTGTACTTGCACTTGATGCAGTTGTCGGTGACGACGAAGGTCATTTCTAATTCTCTCCTCAGGCGGCGGCAGCAAGGCCGTTCAGTCCGGCTTGCCAGGTACGGGAAGTCCCCCGGCCGTAAAACTCAGCTTTTCGAGCAACGCGGCAGCCACGGTATGCTGCGGCGTTGTCCGACCTTGGTTCGCTGCGTTCAAACGCGGCCAGTGCGCTGTGAAGCCAGGCTAAAAGCTCACAGGGTCCCGAACCGCGCGGGATTCTAACAGCTTGTTACGGATCACGTTAGATGCGTGTTTTCATCGAATACAACAACTCAAGCGCCTGACGTGGAGTCAAGTCGTCGATCTTCAAGTTCGACAACTCGTCCAGCACAGGGTGCGGCAGACTCGCAAACATGTCGCTCTGCATGGGAAGCGGAGGCTTGCCTGGCTTGGCCTTGGGTTTTTCGTGGGGCAGGCTGGTGGTTTCGAGACGCAACAGATGCTCCTTGGCTCGCGTAATCACCCGGCCCGGAACGCCGGCCAGCTGCGCAACCGCAAGGCCGTAGCTCTGGCTGGCAGGGCCCGGCAGTACGCGATGCAGGAACACGATGCGCTCGTTGTGCTCGGTCGCATTCAAGTGCACGTTGGCCACCAACGGCTCGCTTTCAGGCAGGACCGTCAGCTCGAAGTAATGCGTGGCGAACAGCGTATAGGCACGAAGCTGCGCAAGGCATTCTGCGGCGGCCCATGCCAGCGAGAGTCCGTCAAAGGTGCTGGTGCCGCGTCCGACTTCATCCATCAGCACCAGACTCTTGTCGGTGGCGTTGTGCAGGATATTCGCCGTTTCGCTCATTTCAACCATGAACGTGGAGCGTCCACCCGCCAGGTCATCGCTTGAACCTATGCGCGTGAAGATACGGTCCACCAGCGACAACTCACAGCTCGCCGCCGGTACGAAGCTGCCGATGTGTGCGAGCAGTACGATCAAGGCAGTCTGGCGCATGTAGGTGGATTTACCGCCCATGTTAGGACCGGTGATCACCAGCATTCGGGTGTTGTCGTCCAGGTCCAGGTCATTGGCCACGAACGGCGAGGACAGCACCTGCTCCACGACAGGGTGACGACCTTGCTCGATACGCATGCACGGTTCGTCAGTGAAGCGCGGACGGTTGAGGTCCAGATTGAGCGCGCGTTCGGCCAGATTGCTCAGCACATCCAGCTCTGCCAGCGCCGCTGCGGTGTCCTGAAGCGGCGCGAGGTGGCTGATCAAGTCCTCCAGCAGCGCCTCGTAGAGCATTTTTTCCCGGGCCAGTGCGCGGCTCTTGGCTGACAGCGCCTTGTCTTCGAACTCCTTGAGCTCTGGGGTGATAAAACGCTCGGCACCCTTGAGCGTTTGCCGGCGGATGTAATCGGCCGGCGCCTGTTCCGCCTGTTTGCTCGGCAGCTCGATAAAGTAGCCGTGTACGCGGTTGTATCCCACCTTCAGATTGGCGAGTCCGGTGCGCGCTTTTTCACGGGCTTCGAGGTCAATCAGGAACTGACCGGCGTTTTCACTCAACGACAGCAGCTCATCCAGTTCGCCGTCGTAGCCGGTTTTGAGTACACCGCCATCGCGGATGACTGCCGGCGGGTTATCAATGATCGCGCGTTGCAGCAGGTCGGCGAGCTCTGGATAGGTGCCTGCGGTTTTCGCCAGTTGCTGGATGTGAGGTGCTTCAAGCTCCGCCAGCGCCAATTGCAGTTCGGGCAAAGCGCTCAGGGCATCACGCAGCCTCGCCAGGTCCCGAGGGCGCGCGTTGCGCAAGCCGATACGCGCGAGAATGCGCTCAATGTCGCCGATCTCCTTCAGCTGCGGTTGCAGGTTCTCGAAGCGGTAGCGCTCGAGAAAGCAGCCGATAGACTCCTGTCGCGCCTGAAGGGTCGTTAAATCGCGCAGCGGCCGGTTCAGCCAACGGGTCAGCAACCGCGTTGCCATGGCGGTCTGACAGCGATCCATGACCGACTGCAGGGTGTTGTCACGTCCGCCCGCCAGGTTGGTGTCCAGTTCCAGATTGCGGCGGCTGGCGCCATCGAGAATGACCGTGTCATCCAGGCGCTCATGGCGCAGGCTGCGCAGGTGTGGCAACGCTGTGCGCTGGGTTTCTTTGGCATAACCCAACAGGCAGCCGGCCGCGCCGATGGCCAGGGTCAGGTTCTCGCAGCCGAAGCCTTTCAAGTCCTGAGTCGAAAATTGCTGACACAGGCTTTTGTGTGCCGAATCGCGCTCGAAGTCCCATGGTGCGCGACGCCGTGCACCGCGACGCTTTTCGGCTGGCAGGCCCTGAGGCCAGTCATCGGGAATCAGCAGCTCGACCGGATTGATCCGCTCAAGCTCGGCCAGCAGGTTTTCCCAGCCCTTTATTTCCAGCACGGTGAAGTTGCCACTGGTGATGTCCAGCACGGCGAGACCGAACAGACGCTCGTCACCCAGCACGGCGGCGATCAGGTTGTCCCGACGCTCGTCGAGCAAGGCTTCGTCGCTGACGGTACCCGGCGTGATGATGCGCACCACTTGCCGGTCGACCGGTCCTTTGCTGGTCGCCGGGTCACCGATCTGTTCGCAGATGACGACCGACTCCCCCAGCTTCACCAGTTTGGCCAGATAGCCTTCTGCTGCGTGATAGGGGATGCCGCACATGGGAATGCTTTGCCCGGCTGACTGACCGCGCGCCGTCAATGTGATGTCGAGCAGCTTGGCTGCCTTCTTGGCGTCTTCGTAGAAAATTTCGTAGAAGTCACCCATGCGATAGAACATCAGCTGGTCAGGATGCTGATTTTTCAGCCGCCAGTACTGCTGCATCATGGGGGTGTGCGAGGTGAGGTCGGAAATTGCTTTATTCATCAGTGGTTTAGGCAAATTCTGTAGGAGATTGAGGCAGATTTCGGGCGACGACGCGGATTCCACCTACGCGGTTCGCTGTCGGTTCCGATTGCTTTTGCGATGGCGGCAAGATTACCACGCACGTTTGCGGGCCGCAGGTCCGGGTGATTCGTCACGGCGCGTTTCTGAACCCCCACGAGGGCCGTTTAGCTGTCTAGGATGTCGAGGCACCGCCCGATTGGAGGCGGCAATATGAACAAGGATTGCTCTATGCAACGCAAACGAGGACGAGATTCAACCAACGGTCGCTTCATACCACTGGAGGAAGCCAGGCAGCGTCCACGGGAGACCATCGTGGAGACCGTGAAGAAACCCTGCTCCGAAAAACCGGAGCGCAAATAGTGTCTTGCGGGCGGAGCAGGGGTCAGGTCGCATTCTGCCTTGCGCATCGAACCTGCTCGTGTAGCGTGTCTTCTTTGCCCGCACCGACATGGAGAACTCCCCGTGGATGACATTACTCACTTGGCCGCTACGTTAGGCCAGCAGCTACTGGCTGCCGGCGCTCAGGTCAGTACGGCCGAGTCTTGCACCGGCGGCGGCATTGCCGAAGCCATCACCCGCATCCCCGGCAGCTCGGCCTGGTTCGAGGCGGGGTATGTGACCTATTCCAACCGACAGAAGACGCAACAACTGGCGGTCCCGCAAACGTTGTTCGCGCAAGTCGGGGCCGTCAGCCGCGAGGTGGTCGAGGCCATGGCCAAAGGCGCGCAGGCTAACAGCGGCGCGCAGTTTTCGGTCGCTGTCAGCGGCGTTGCCGGGCCGGACGGCGGTTCAGAGGAAAAACCTGTTGGCACCGTGTGGATCTGCTGGGCAGCGGCGGAACGATTGATCTCCGAGCGCTTTCTATTTGCAGGTGACCGCGACGCGGTCCGCCGACAAACGGTGAGTGCCGCGTTAGAGGGCCTGCTGCGCCTCTCCCGTGGAGAAATACCAAATCAGGGGTAGGCGCGCGTCTGACCCTGTGGAATAATACTGGCTACTTATACAGTTATATCGGCCGTCAAGGCCTAACCTATTACGAGAGGATTCAATGGACGACAACAAGAAGAAAGCCTTGGCTGCGGCCTTGGGTCAGATCGAGCGTCAGTTCGGCAAAGGTGCCGTAATGCGCATGGGTGACCATGACCGCCAGGCTATTCCTGCTATCTCCACCGGCTCTTTGGGTCTCGATATCGCGCTCGGTATCGGCGGCCTGCCAAAAGGCCGGATCGTTGAAATCTACGGCCCGGAGTCTTCGGGTAAAACAACGCTGACGCTGTCCGTCATCGCAGAAGCCCAGAAAATGGGCGCTACCTGCGCATTCGTCGACGCCGAGCACGCCCTTGACCCGGAATACGCCGGCAAGCTGGGTGTGAACGTTGATGACCTTCTGGTCTCTCAGCCGGACACCGGCGAACAGGCCCTTGAAATCACTGACATGCTGGTGCGCTCCAACGCGATCGACGTCATCGTCGTCGACTCCGTGGCAGCATTGGTGCCCAAGGCTGAAATCGAAGGCGAAATGGGCGACATGCACGTCGGCCTGCAAGCCCGATTGATGTCCCAGGCACTGCGCAAGATCACCGGTAACATCAAGACGGCCAACTGCCTCGTAATCTTCATCAACCAGATCCGTATGAAGATCGGCGTGATGTTCGGCAGCCCGGAAACCACCACCGGTGGTAACGCTCTGAAGTTCTATGCGTCGGTTCGTCTGGACATTCGCCGTACGGGCGCGGTCAAGGAAGGCGACGAAGTCGTCGGCAGCGAAACCCGCGTCAAAGTGGTCAAGAACAAAGTCGCTCCGCCATTCCGTCAGGCTGAGTTCCAGATTCTCTACGGCAAGGGCATCTACCGTAACGGCGAGATCATCGACCTCGGCGTGCTGCACGGTCTGCTGGAGAAGTCCGGTGCCTGGTACAGCTATCAGGGCAGCAAGATCGGTCAGGGTAAAGCGAACTCTGCGAAGTTCCTGGCGGACAACCCTGAAATCGGCACCACCCTCGAAAGGCAGATTCGCGAGAAGCTGCTGACTGCGGCCCCTGATGTAAAAGCCCAATCGTCCCGCGTAGCGACAGACGATGTGGCTGAAGTCGAAGCTGACGCGGATATCTGATCCCCGTCATGCCAGCTGTGCTTGATACACCCGTCGCTGTAAGGCGGACTGCAATGGACCTGCTCGCGCGCCGCGAGCACGGTCGGGTCGAGCTGACGCGCAAGTTGCGTCAGCGCGGCGCCCCTCCTGAATTGATTGAAGCTGCTCTTGACCGTCTGACGGAAGAAGGGCTGCTGTCTGAATCCCGATACCTTGAAAGTTTTGTTTCCTACCGTGCCCGTTCGGGCCACGGCCCTTTGCGTATTCGTGAAGAACTGGGTCAACGTGGATTGCAGCGCGCCGATATCGAACAAGCGCTGCGCGAGTGCGGCATCGACTGGCGCGAAAAGCTGGAAGAACTGTGGCAGCGCAAGTTCAGCGGGCAGCTGCCCAAGGACACCCGAGAACGTGGGCAGCAAATGCGCTTTCTGAGTTATCGCGGTTACCCGCCTGAACTGATTGGCCGTTTGCTAAGCGGGAAAAGCAGCGACGATTAATGATCAGCACACACACATAAAGGCGCACCTGGGTGCGCCTTTATGCATCTAGCCTCAGGTGAATTGCACAGGCTTGGCATCCTGGGCTGGTTGGGCATGCCCAAGACCCACCCAGTTTTCTTTCAGGTTTACGAAGTCCACCAGTTCGCGCAAGCGGCCATGGTTGCGGCCGTTGAATTTGAACGCCAGGCGGGTGAGGTGGCTGAATTGCGCCTCGTCATATTCGTCCTGATGTGCGTATTGCTGAAATTCATCGGCCAAACGCAAATCTGAAAACTGCTCTTGCAAGGTCTTGAGCGCGTGGTCATTCAGGGCGTGGTGCATGCGGATGACGAACGTATTCTTGAGCCAGCGGCTTGAATGGAAGTTGCTGTAGAACTGATCGATTTCGGCGACAGCTTCCTCAGCGCTATACACCAGCTTCATCAAATTCATGTCGGCAGGAAGAATGTACTTGTTGGCTTCAAGCTCGTTCTTGATGAAACCGAGCGCGCCCTCCCAAAACGTCCCTCCCGGCGCATCCAGCAGCACAATCGGAACGAGAGGGCTTTTGCCGGTCTGGATCAGCGTCAGCACTTCCAGTGCTTCATCCAGGGTGCCGAAACCGCCCGGGCAGAGCACCAGCGCGTCAGCCTCTTTGACGAAAAAGAGCTTGCGTGTGAAGAAGAAGTGGAAAGGCAGCAGGTTGCCTGTGCCATCCACGGTAGCATTGGCGTGTTGCTCGAACGGCAGTGTGATGTTGAACCCCAGGCTGTGATCCAGGCCTGCACCTTCGTGTGCTGCGGCCATGACCCCGCCACCGGCACCGGTGATAACCATCAGGTCCGCGGCGGCCAATTGCTTGCCCAGTTCGCGGGCCAAGGCGTACACGGGATGCTCAAGAGGCGTGCGTGCAGATCCAAAAACCGTGACCTTGCGACGGCCTTTGAAGCGCTCAAGCACGCGAAAAGCGTTCTCCAGTTCGCGCAAGGCTTGCAGGGTGATTTTGGCATTCCACCGGCTTAGATCATCCTGAGCCATGCGCAACACGGTCAGGGTCATGTCGCGGTAGAGCGCAAGATTCGGGCTGTCCGGGGCGACCGAACCGAGGAGTTCTTCTACCTTGAGAGCAAGGTCGATTCCGTTGTTCTTGAAGTGCTGAGACAACGCGTCGCTAGGTACGTAAGGCATTACGCTTTCTCCTGATGCAGAATCATTGATCGACGCCATCGGGCGGGATCGCGACGCTTCGTGCGTCGTCGGACGTAACGCATCCGAAGGATGTGGCACCTGCCACTATGCGGCGCCTGATTCTGGCCTGATCCATGGGTGGCAAAAAGAAAACTCTGATGGCAAGGCCGACGACAGGCAACCCTTTCTTTTGCAAAGAGTGTGTTGGGGCGTGACGGGCCAGGCAGACGAAAGCTATGCGGCCGGGTCTGTTGCGAGGAGAGGCGGAGCGATGGAATAGGGAGTGACAGCGCAGTAAAGCAGGAAGGGCTGAGACCTGCGTGCTGAGCGAACTCGAAGCACGCAGACCTGAGAACGAGTTACATCACTTTTTCTTGGCAGGTGGTTTGGCAGCGCAATCGGCCGCTTTGATTTCCTGAGTAGTGATGAGTTTGTTGGTCTTGTATTCAGTGAACTGATACCGCAGGATCGCGCCCTTGGCCATCAGCTGGCGATAACCAGGGTTGCGGCAGACGCTACCGCCCAATTGACCGCGGACGTCATCAAGGTTTTCACGCATTTGCGCGGCCTGACCGGACTGAACGCTCAAGTGGTTAATGAGCATCTTGCCTTCGACGGTGTAGCCTTCGTCGAGAATGTCTTCGTTGATGGCGCGTGGCGTGCCGACACTGCTTTCCTTCGCGACTTTATCAAGCATCTGGCTCAGTTCGTAATCCTGCTTGGACGCCGCATTGGCGCACAGTGGAGCGAGGAGCAAAAGCGTGAGAGTGGGGGCGATGAGGCGCAGCATTGAATTCTCCTGGTGCGTGGACGGGTGGTGCAGAGGCTGGCCGTTGGACCGGCGACATTCCGAGGCGTTCACTGCTGGCGTGGCGGCTCTCAGGGCCGGTCAGTATAGGGATGAGCCTGGACAGACACCAGAGAACACGGCGCGCCGGACTGCGTCTGATAGAATGCCGCGACTTTTCGAGCTGCCGGATGCCCCTCGTGTCACTGCCTTCTTCCCCGTCAATGAGTCAGACTATTTTTCACAAGAATTCGGTCGCCTGTCTGAGAGATGAGCGGGAGGAGGAGAGTACCAAGCCCTACCTGGCTCGCGGATCACGTGCGCCCAGGTGCCATTACTGTCGCGTGATTGAAAGCCATTGCCTGTGCAGATGGCGTCCAAAGGTCGAAACGCGGTCGGGGGTTTGCCTGATCATGACGAAAAAAGAGGTGTTCAAACCCAGCAACACGGGTTGGCTGATCGCAGACGTGGTTCAGGATAACCATGCGTTTGTGTGGTCACGCACTGAGGTCGATGAAAAGCTGATTGCATTGCTTAACGACCCGCAACGGCAACCCTATCTTGTGTTTCCGGGAGAATACGTAGCGGCCGAGCGGGTAACTGACACCGTGACCGTTGACCCAAACAAGCGGCCGCTGTTCGTGCTGATTGATGCTACGTGGACAGAAGCGCGGAAGATCTTCCGTAAAAGCGCTTACTTTGACTCCATCCCCATTCTGAGCCTGATCCCCGAAAAGCTTTCGCGGTACAAGCTAAGACGCTCGACGCGTAGCGAACATCTTTGTACCGCTGAAGTGGCCGCATTGTGTTTCGATCTGGCCGGCGATACTGAAGCGGGGTCGGCCCTAAGCTGCTACTTCGATGTGTTCAGTCAGCACTATTTAGGTGCCAAGAATCAGTTGCCCCTCGACCTGCTAAGCGATGCTCACCAAGAGTTGAAAGGCTACCTTGAATAACCATCAGTAATGCCCTTGCCAGCAAGCCGCCTTAGAACGGTTCGAGATGGCAGCATGAGTCAGGCGAGGGCTTTCTTCGGCCACAACTGCGCCAGCAGCATCCCGGCCAGCATCAATCCACAACCGATGTAGCCACGCAGTTGCAGCGCCTCCCCAAGAATCCAGGCGCCAGCGATGGCGGCAAACACTGCTTCCAGCGACAGGATGATGGCCGCATGGGAGGCAATCGCGTGCTTTTGCGCCACCACCTGCAGCGTGTAGCCGACGCCGACCGCGACGATGCCGCCGTAGAGCAGGGCAGGGCCTGCGTCGATAATGGCGTTGAGAGCAATCGGCTCGAAAAGCACCGCCAGCAGCAGACTGACTACCGAGCAGGTGGCGAATTGCAGGAAGGCGAGACGGATCGGGTCGTGGCGGCTGGCGAACAGACTGACCAATATCACATGCCCGCCCCACACGAACGCGCCGATCAGTTGCAGCCAATCCCCCGAAGCGACGTGAAAGTTATCGCCAATACTGAGCAGGCACATGCCGACCACCGCCAGTAGACACCCGAGCCAGGTGCCGAGCCCGGTCTTGTGACCGAGCAGCAACCCCAACAGCGGAACGACGATCACATACAGGCCAGTGATGAAGCCGGAGTTGGTCACGCTGGTAAACAGCAACCCGACTTGCTGCAGATTGATCCCGAGTGCCAGCGCCAGCCCCATGATGATGCCCGCGCGCAGCATTCCGCGATTGAGCAGTGGCTCAGGCACGCGGGCAGTGCTGGCGTTACGCAGAATCAATGGCACCAGGCATAGCGAACCCAGCGCGAACCGCAGACCGGAAAACAGATACGGGCCGATATGGTCCATTCCCGCAGTCTGGGCGACAAAACCGGTGCCCCAGATCAATGCAGTAAGGAGCATGAGCAGGTCCGCTCTCAGGGCATGGTTTGGCATGATGGCACTCGTCAGGTCGGGGGCGCAGACTGTGCCGCAAAGCGTCAGGCTTGACCACCCCGACTTCGCTGGGCATCCTTGGCGCCGCCCAGCCGCAGTCCCTGTGTCGATATGCCGCGGGCCGCCCCGATCAGTGCAGATGTATATCGCGCTGGTGTGTCATTGAGGCAGGGCGGATGCCACCTTGGGTGTTCAAACGTCGGCGCTCAGCCACTTGCAGGATCATTAAATGCCCTACGAAATCCTGATTGCCGACGACCATCCGTTGTTTCGCAGTGCACTGCATCAGGCCCTGAGCCTGGGGCTCGGACCTGATGCAAGGTTGGTCGAGGCCGAGAGCATTGCTGACCTGGAAGCGCGACTGACCGAAAAGTCCGACTGGGATCTGGTCCTGCTGGACTTGAATATGCCCGGCGCCTACGGCTTTTCGGGCCTTGTGCTGCTGCGTGGTCAATACCCGCAAGTGCCGGTCGTGATGGTGTCCGCCCAGGAAGAAGCAGCCGTCGTGGTCAAGTCGCGCGAGTTTGGCGCCAGCGGCTTCATCCCCAAGTCCAGCTCCCTCGAAGTCATTCAGAAAGCCGTGCGTACGGTGCTCGACGGGGACGTCTGGTGGCCGCCGCAGGTCAATGAAAGTGTCAGCGTGTCGCCCGAAGCCAAGGCCGCCAGCGAAGGGCTTGCCAGTCTGACGCCGCAGCAGTTTCGCGTACTGACGATGGTCTGCGAGGGGCTGCTGAACAAGCAGATTGCCTATGAGTTGAGCGTCTCGGAAGCGACGATCAAGGCGCATGTCACGGCGATCTTTCGCAAGCTCAATGTGCGCACGCGAACCCAGGCAGCGTTGTTGTTGCAACAATTGGAATCCATTCCGCAGAGCTGAATCACCTGATTCCGCTCCAGGCCCCGGCTGGCGCGGTCGACCTTCACACTTTTTTGACCGTCGCCGCACTAGCCTCCACCGCTTTCATCCATCAGTAGTTTTCCTATGACGTCGCCATTCAAAGGTCAGACCGGCCTTAAACGTATTCTCAACGCATCGGGCTACTCCCTTGACGGCCTGACCGCCGCATTCAAGGGTGAAGCTGCGTTTCGCCAGTTGGTGTTGCTCAACGTCGTGTTGATCCCGCTGTCATTCGTGTTTCACGTCAGCCGTGGCGAGCGCGCGATCTTGATCGCCGTGTGCCTGTTGGCGCTGATTGTCGAACTGCTGAACTCGGCCATTGAAGCCGCCATCGACCGCATCTCTCTGGATCGGCATCCGTTGTCCAAGAACGCAAAGGATATGGGCAGCGCTGCCCAGTTCGTGGCGCTGACCATGATTGCGGTGGTCTGGGGCCTGATTCTGCTGGGCTGACAATCGCTTTTATTGTCGAGCTGCGCCTTAGGCGATGCTTGGCAGGACAATCTCGTCGCTGCGGTTGACCCCGGCGGTGAATGATCGACAGAGGTCGAGGAATTCGCGGATAGCGGACGTCTGATACTTCTGTTTGTGCCAGATGAAGTAGAACTGGCGCACCAGATCGAGCTCCGGCGTTTCAACCGCGACCAGACTGCCCCGACGGAAAGCGTCACGCAGCGCCAGGCGCGAGATGCAGCCAATGCCCAGGCCTGACTCAACGGCGCGTTTGATGGCTTCCGTGTGTTCCAGCTCCAGCCGCACATTGAGGCTGTTCAAATGATGACGCATGGCCTGGTCGAACGTCAGGCGTGTCCCGGAACCTTGCTCACGCAAGATCCACGCCTCGCGTGTCAGCTCTTCCAGAGACGCACGGCCTTTTTTCGCCAGCGGATGTTGGGGCGCGCAAAACACCACCAGTTCATCTTCAACCCAGGTCTGCACTTCAATGTCAGGGTGGCTGCAGTCCCCCTCGATCAGCCCCAGATCAATCTCGTAATGCGCGACCTGCTGGACAATGTTTGCGGTGTTCTGCACGTGCAGCTTCACCTGGCTCTCCGGATGGCGCTGCATGAAGCTGCCGATCAGCAGGGTCGCCAGGTAATTGCCGATGGTCAGCGTGGCGCCCACCGCCAGTGAACCGAAACCGGACTTGCCGTTGAGCAAGTCTTCAATCTCCTTGGCCTGGTCCAGCAGCGCGACGGCTTGAGGCAGCAGCTGCCGGCCTGTGGCGTTCAGGCTCAGTCGCTTGCCTGCGCGGTCGAAGAGCTGGCAACTGGACTGGCGTTCCAGTTCAGTGATGGAAGTGCTCGCCGCTGATTGCGACAAGGACAGCAAGACCGCCGCGCGCGAGACGCTTTCCTGCTGGGCGACGGCCACGAAGACCTGGAGCTGACGTAGAGTAAATCGCATATCTATATAACCGATAACCTATATCTTGATAATTCAGTTAACAGATATTGTGTCTGCCACTAGAATGTCGCGCAATGGCGCATTGACCCGCGCACGTCATTTATCAGGAGCTCCCACGTACCATGAGCAACATGAATCACGAGCGTGTTCTCAGCGTTCATCACTGGAACGACACGCTTTTCAGTTTCAAGTGCACCCGTGATCCTGGCCTGCGCTTCGAGAACGGTCAGTTCGTGATGATCGGTCTTCAGCAGCCCAACGGGCGCCCGCTCATGCGTGCCTACTCCATTGCCAGCCCGAACTGGGAAGAGCATCTGGAGTTCTTCAGCATCAAGGTGCCAGACGGCCCGCTGACCTCGCAGCTGCAGCACCTGAAGGAAGGCGATGAGATCATCATCAGCAAGAAGCCTACGGGTACGCTGGTGCTGGACGACCTGAAGCCGGGCAAACACCTTTACCTGCTCAGCACGGGCACCGGGCTGGCGCCGTTCATGAGCGTGATCCAGGACCCCGAAACGTACGAGCGATTCGAGAAGGTCATCCTGTGCCACGGCGTGCGTTACGTGAACGAAGTGGCGTACCGCGAGTTCATCACCGAGCATTTGCCGCAGAACGAATTTTTCGGTGACATGCTGCGCGACAAGCTGATCTATTACCCAACGGTCACCCGCGAGCCATTCGAGAACGAAGGCCGTCTGACTGACCTGATGCGCAGCGGCAAACTGTTCAGCGACATCGGTCTGCCGCCGATCAATCCGCAGGATGACCGCGCCATGTTGTGCGGCAGTCCGAGCATGCTCGATGAAACCAGCGAAGTGCTGAACAGCTTCGGCCTGACCGTTTCGCCGCGCATGCGTGAGCCGGGTGACTACTTGATCGAGCGCGCGTTCGTCGAGAAGTAACACCGTTCAGATACGACCCAATCGCCGATGATCACCCGCGCTATAACGCGCAGGTGGCGTCATCGGCGAATAGGTCAGTACAGGCACCTGCGTTTTGGGGTCTGAAAAAAACCGCCTGGAGGTCACGGACCAGGCGGTTTTTTTGTGGGCGGGCGATTGGGTGTCAGCTAACGGCAGGGACCACTTCCAGCACCCGGATAAGGCCTGACTGTGGATAGTGCCAGCGCACGTCCAGGTCCCAGAACTGCGCGCCATAGACTCGTTCGGGCGTGGGCGTCTGGTACGCCGGTCGGGGGTCTTGTGCCAGGCACTGCTCGATCAGCTCGGTCAACGGCTCGTCAAGGCGCAGGGCATGCTCCTGCGCCTGAATCAGCGCAGCATCCTCCCACTGCACCGGAACCCGCGCCGGCGCTGCGGCGGCCATGCTGTTACGTGCATCGGCGATGATGTCGGCGTAGGGCACGTAGGGTTTGATGTCCAGTACCGGCGTGCCCTCAAGCAGGTCGATGCCCGACAACCACAAGCGCCCCGGCTCGACCTTGTCCAGCTTGACCACCGATTGCCCGATGCCATTGGGCCGGTGGGTAGCACGCGTGGCGAACACCCCCATCGACTGATTGCCGCCCAGGCGTGGCGGCCGCACTTTTAGTCGCGGCGTGGCTTCCAGAGCCTGGTGAAACAGGAACAGCAGCCAGACATGGCTGACCTGTTCCAGCCCCTGGACAGCATCGCCCTGATCAAATGGCGCGATCAGTTCCAGCACGCCCCGCGCGGCGGGTGCAAGTTGGGGCTGCCTGGGGATTGCGAACTTCTCTTTGAAGCACGAGCGCATGAAGCCGATCGGCGCGACGCTGTAGGCCTGAGTCATCGATAGCCCTGCAGCGCTTAACCGCGTACGCGCAGGGTCAGACCACGCAGGAAATTGCGCAGCAGCTGGTCGCCACATGGACGGTAGTTATTGTGGCCCGCCTTTCGGAACAATGCGCTGAGTTCAGGCTTGGACACCGGGAACTCGGCCGCTTTGAGGATTGCGTGCATGTCGTCTTCCTTCAACTCGAAGGCCACGCGCAGCTTTTTGAGGACAATGTTGTTGGTGATCGGCAGTTCGACCGGCAGTGCGGGCCGGCTCTCGTCCTTGCCGCGCTTGAAAAACACCAGGCCGTCAAGGAAATGCGCCATGACTTCATCGCTGCAAGGCAGGAAGCCTTCTTCTTCATCTTTCTTCATGTAGGCCGTGACATCGGCCTTGTTCGCGTCAAACCCGCCGAGCTTGATGATATCGACCACTTTGGCGTCGTTGATATCGAGCATGTAGCGGATGCTGCGCAGTACATCGTTGTTCATCATGGTGCGTGGTTTTCCTGGAGATTCGCAGATGAGCGCGCGCGGGACCTGATGCGGCGCTCGGGAAAAGGGATTCAGAATTTTTCTTTTTCGGTCATGTAGCGCCATTGGCCTTCAGGCACTTTGCCGATGGAAACGCCACCGATACGGATGCGCCGTACCGAAACAACTTTCAGCCCGACCGCTTCGCACAGCTGGGCAATGACGCCGGGCTGCGGGTTCTTCATGGCGAAGCGCAGACGGTTTTCGTTCTGCCAGCTGGCTTTGACCTTGGGGAGTTCCTTGCCCTTGTAGGTCATGCCGTGGTTCAGGCGGTTGAGACCATGGGCAACCATGTCGCCAGCGATCTCGACGACGTACTCCTGCTCGATCTTGCTGCGGTCGTCGGTGAGCTTGCGCAGGATTTTCCAGTCCTGACTGAACACCATCAGCCCGCTGGCGTTGGCTTGCAGCGTGGAAATCGCTTCCAGGCGCAGGAAGTGGCCCTTGAGCGGGCGCCGGCCAATGCTGTGATCGGCCGACAGTGTGCCGGGAGTGATCAACGTCAGCGCAGTTTCGGGCGCCATGCCGGCTGGGGCATTGAACAGCAGGGTCACGGCTTCAGGGGTATCAGCCTTCGCCTCTGCATTGAGCACCACTGTCTGGTTTTCGACCTTGAACTGGGGTTCGTCGACGACAACGCCGTCCACCGTGACCCAGCCGCCTTCAATGAACAGCTCGGCTTCGCGACGAGAGCAACCGACGAGCTCGATCAGGCGTTTGGAAAGGCGAATGGGGTCAGTCATGAGAAAAGCCGTAACAAAATGGAAAGGCGCCTATTGTACCCGTGCAGGCGCCGTTAATCGCGGCTGCATTGAAATTGGCGAGCGAATGGGGCCCCACTGGATGGATTTTTTCGGGAGCGACGCAGGTCTGTTCTCTATTCCTACACCGTTCGGAGCAAATTCATGACCAAATGGCTACCCGCGCTATTGATGACTGTCAGCTTGCCACTGCTCGCCGCGCAGACCCCGTCTTACGGCCCGCAGTTGGAAGGTTTCCAGTATCCGTTCCCGGCGCAGAATTTTCGTTTTGAATCCCAGGGCACGTCAGTGCAGATGGGCTATATGGACGTCAAGCCGACCGGCACTGCCAATGGTCGCAGCGTCGTATTGCTGCATGGCAAGAACTTCTGCGGTGCCACGTGGGAGGGGACCATCAAGGCGCTGAGCGCCGCAGGATACCGGGTCGTCGCGCCGGATCAGATCGGTTTCTGCCGCTCCAGCAAACCGGCGGACTACCAATACACCTTCGAGCAACTGGCGCAGAACACCAAAGCGCTGCTGACCCAGTTGGGGATCGATCACGTCACGGTGGTTGGGCATTCAATGGGTGGCATGTTGGCAACCCGCTTTGCGCTGATGTATGCCGAGCAAGTGGACCAGTTGCTGCTGGTCAACCCCATCGGCCTGGAGGACTGGAAAGCCAAAGGGGTGCCGGATCGCAGCTTCGACGACTGGTACGCCCGTGAGCTCAAGACCAGTGCCGACAGCATCCGCAAATATCAGCAGTCGACTTATTACGCCAATGAATGGCGGCCCGAATTCGATCACTGGGTCGACATGCAGGCGGGCATGTTCAATGGCAAGGGCAAGGAGGAGGTCGCTCGGGCGTCTGCGCAGACCTACGGCATGATCTTCAATCAGCCGGTGTTTTACGACTTCGAAAAGCTGAAGATGCCCACCGTGTTGTTGATCGGGCAGAAGGACAATACCGCCATCGCCAAAGACGCAGCGCCCGAGGCACTGCGCAAATCGCTGGGCAACTACCCGGAGCTTGGCAAGGCCGCCGCCAAACGCATACCGCAGGCGACGCTGGTGGAGTTTGCAGGGTTGGGGCATGCGCCGCAGATTCAGGACCCGCAACAGTTCAACAAGGTGCTGGTGGAAAGCCTGAGGCGCTGAGCCAGATCTGGCAGGCACACGCAGTCAGTGGAAACCGGCTCGTTAGCGAATGGGCTGGGTCAGACGATGCCCGGGGCGGCGACGTTCCGGGTTCGCCAGCAAGCAGGCTCCTACAGTTGCCACATCGCTCGGGGCCGGTTCAGTATCACAAACCCGCTTTCAACCGCATTCTCAACATCGGGTAGGGGCGGCCCAGCCCGTCCACCTCCGCCCGGCCCACTTCCTCGAAGCCCTGTCGCTGATAGAACCCCAGTGCCTGCGGATTCTGTTCGTTGACGTCCAGTTCGGTGATCTGGAAATGCTCGATGGCATAGTCCAGCAGCTTCTTGCCCAAGCCCATGCCACGGAAGTCGGGATGGATGAACAGCATCTCGAGCTTGCCTGGCGTAGTGCCGGCGAATCCGGTGATACGCAGATGCGAATCACGGGTGCAGAAAAGATTAACGGCGCCCAGGTATTGCGTTTCCAGAAGGTGCCGAAGCAGTGCGATGTAGTCATCCGGCAAAAAGTCGTGAGTTGCCCGTACCGAGGCCTCCCAGACTCGGGTGAGCTCGGCGAAATCCTGCTGCCTGGGTAAGTAGATGACCGACGGGTGGGTCATGGTTGCTGCTGCTCCCTGGGTGTCGACTTCATGTGGGGACGATAACCAGAAAAAACAAACCCCGCCGTTTTACGGGCAGGGCTGTGATGGGTGCAGTGGCTGTTCGACCGCGTCGCGACTTAGATGGGCTCAGCCCACAAGTCGTACTCATCCGCATCCACTACACGGCACATGACTTTGTCGCCCGGCTTGAAGTCACGGTCGCTTTCGACAAAGACGTTGCCGTCAATTTCCGGCGCGTCGAAGAACGAACGACCGGCGAAGCCTTGCTCGTCCACTTCGTCGATCAGCACTTCGATCTCTTTGCCGATTTTCATCTGCAGACGTGCCGCACTGATGGCCTGCTGGTGCGCCATGAAGCGGTCCCAGCGATCCTGCTTGATGTCGTCCGGCACGATCGGCGCATCCAGCAGGTTTGCCGGCGCGCCTTCGACAGGGGAGTACTGGAAGCAGCCAACGCGGTCAAGCTGGGCTTCGGTCAGCCAGTCCAGCAGGTACTGGAAGTCTTCTTCGGTCTCGCCCGGGAAGCCGACGATGAAGGTCGAGCGGATGATCAGGTCCGGGCACTGCTCGCGCCAGTTCTTGATGCGCGCCAGGGTTTTGTCTTCGAAGGCCGGACGCTTCATCAGCTTGAGGATTTTCGGGCTGGCGTGCTGGAACGGGATGTCCAGGTAGGGCAGGATTTTGCCCGCCGCCATCAGTGGAATGATCTCGTCAACGTGCGGGTATGGATACACATAATGCAGGCGCACCCAGACGCCCAGGGAGCTCAGCGCCTGGCACAGCTCGGTCATGCGTGTTCTGACAGGCTGGCCGTCCCAGAAACCGGTGCGGTATTTGACGTCTACGCCGTAGGCGCTGGTGTCCTGAGAGATCACCAGCAGCTCTTTGACGCCGGCCTTGACCAGACGCTGCGCCTCGTCGAGGACGTCGCCAATCGGGCGGCTGACCAGTTTGCCGCGCATGGACGGGATGATGCAGAAGCTGCAGCTGTGGTTGCAGCCTTCGGAGATCTTCAGGTACGCGTAGTGACGTGGGGTCAACTTGACCCCTTGCGGCGGCACCAGATCAATCAATGGGTTGTGATCCAGCTTCGGTGGGGCCGCATCATGCACCGCATTGACCACTTGCTCATACTGCTGCGGGCCGGTAACGGCCAGCACGCTCGGGTGGACGCTGCGAATCACGCTTTCGTCCACGCCCATGCAGCCGGTGACGATCACCTTGCCGTTTTCAGCCAGCGCCTCGCCAATGGTTTCCAGCGATTCAGCCTTGGCGCTGTCGATGAAACCACAGGTATTGACCACGACCACGTCGGCGTCCTGGTAGGTCGGGACGACCTGATAGCCTTCCATGCGCAGCTGAGTCAGGATGCGCTCGGAATCGACCAGAGCCTTCGGGCAACCCAGGCTGACAAAGCCGACCTTGGGGGCGGCAGACGTGGTGACGGTGGACATTGACTAACCTCGGCGTAGGATGCCCGGCGAACGGCCGTGGCATTGACTGGGCGCTGGGTGCGCCTCTGATCAAAAAGTGCGCAATTCTAGCGGCGAGTCGAAGGATTGACCAGCGTTAAACCGAGAATTACGACGAGTGCTGCGCTATGCTTCGCGGCGTTGCGCCTGGCAAGCCTCGTCTGCCGGGCGCATCGGAATTTACCGGTGCGCTGCGGGTCAATCCGACAGCACCGGATCGCAGTGCTCGAGTCAGGGTTCAGGAGTGGTACATGGTTCATGCAACGAGTCAGGCAGAAGCCGGGCATTCTTCGGCCAAGCCGTTGAGTCTGCTGGTGGGCGCGGTGGGTGTGGCCTATGGCGACATCGGTACCAGCCCGTTGTACACCATTAAAGAAGTCTTCGTCGGAGGTTACGGCGTGCAAGCCGGCCACGACAGTGTGCTGGGCATTCTTTCGTTGATCTTCTGGGCGCTGATCTGGGTGGTCTCCTTCAAGTACATGGCCTTGGTGCTGCGCGCCGACAACGACGGGGAGGGCGGCATCATGGCGCTCACGGCGCTGGCACGACGTGCGTCGGCCAGGTATCCGAAGCTGCAGGCGAGCATGATCGTGTTCGGGCTGTTCGGCGCGGCGCTTTTCTATGGCGACAGCATGATCACGCCGGCCATTTCCGTGCTCTCTGCAGTAGAGGGCATGGAGCTGGCATTTGACGGCCTCGATCACTGGGTGGTGCCGATCGCGCTCGTTGTGCTGGTGGCGCTGTTTCTGATTCAGCGCCACGGCACGGCACGCATTGGCGTGCTGTTCGGACCGATCATGGTGTTGTGGTTCGTGACCCTGGGCGTGCTCGGGGTACACGGGATCCTGCAGCAGCCGGAAGTGCTGCACGCCGTCAATCCGATGTGGGCTGTGCGCTTTTTCATCGACCATCCCGGCATCGGCGTTTCGGTACTCGGCGCGGTCGTCCTCGCGCTGACCGGCGCTGAGGCGTTGTATGCGGACATGGGCCACTTCGGTCGCAAGCCGATCTCGCGCGCCTGGTTCGCGCTGGTGTTGCCTGCGCTGGTGCTGAACTACTTCGGCCAGGGTGCGCTGGTCATTCAGGACCCGGAAGCGGTGCGTAATCCGTTCTACCTGCTGGCGCCGAGCTGGGCGCTGCTGCCTTTGATCGGCTTGTCGACACTGGCGACCATTATTGCCTCGCAGGCGGTGATCTCCGGTGCGTTCTCGATGACGTTGCAGGCCATTCAGCTGGGTTACATCCCGCGCATGTACATTCAGCACACCTCAAGCGATGCCCAGGGTCAGATCTACATTGGTGCAGTGAATTGGGCTCTGATGGTCGGGGTCATTCTGCTGGTGCTGGGCTTTGAGTCCTCCGGCGCACTCGCTTCGGCCTACGGCGTGGCAGTGACCGGCACGATGCTGTGTACGACGATTCTGGTGGCGTCGGTCATGTTGCTGGCCTGGAAATGGCCGCCGTTGCTGGCCGTGCCTATTCTGCTGGGTTGCCTGTTCGTCGATGGCATGTTCTTCGCGGCCAATGTGCCCAAGGTCGTGCAGGGCGGGGCATTTCCGTTTCTGGCGGGCATCGCGCTGTTCATCCTGATGACCACTTGGAAACGCGGCAAACAGCTGCTGGTGGAACGCATCGACGAAGGTGGCCTGCCGCTTCCGATCTTCATCAGCAGTATCCGTGTGCAACCGCCTCATCGTGTTCAGGGTACGGCGGTGTTTCTCACCGCACGTCCGGATGCGGTACCCCATGCGCTGTTGCATAACCTGCTGCATAACCAGGTGTTGCACGAGCAAGTAGTATTGCTGACCGTCGTCTACGAGGACACCCCACGTGTGCCAGCGGCCCAACGATTCGAGGTTGAAGCGTTTGGCGAAGGGTTTTATCGGGTGATCCTGCACTTTGGTTTCATTGATGAGCCAGACGTTCCGGCAGCACTGGGCCTGTGCCATTTGGCGGAGCTGGACTTCAGCCCAATGCGCACAACGTATTTCCTCAGCCGCGAAACCGTGGTGTCCTCGAAACTGGTGGGCATGGCGCGCTGGCGCGAGGGCCTGTTTGCGTTCATGTTGAAGAATGCCAACGGCAACCTGCGGTTCTTCAAGCTGCCGTTTAACCGGGTGATCGAGCTGGGGACGCAGGTAGAGATGTAAAGCAGCCTCGCCCTTGTGGGAGCGGCTTTAACCGGAAGGCATGGGGTGTCACGCCGCTAGATTGATGGTGTGAAAAAGGGCCTCTTCCCGGCTTAAGCCGGTCCCACCGAAACACCGCGCTTGCTTTGTGGGACCGGCTTTAGCCGGGAAGGCGTCGGGTGTCACGCCTATAGATGGGTGGTTTATCAACAGGCCATTCCCCAGTTGAAAGTGATCCTGCGGCGCCTGGCCTGACTTCATCGAGTCGCTTAAATAAAAAAATCCCCGCAATCGCAAGAGAGCGGGGATTTTTGTATGCTCGTTTGGTTATTCGGCAGCGGGCTCTTTGCCTTTCCACTTGTCGATAACCGCACTCAGGCGCTTGGCCAGGGCAGGGTAGTCCTCATCGAAGTGATGGCCGCCCGGCAGCTGCATCTTCTCGCCAGGTGCGGTGGCTTCGGTACAGCCGCTCTCGTCCTTTTCTTCGATGCCATAAACGCACAGCACCTTGTCGCCGGGCAGCTTGGCCATTTCGGGGCCTGTGGCGGCCTCTTTGCCAGCCGCACCGAGCCAGCCTTCGACGGCAATCTCAAAGCTCCCCGTGCGGGCGAATGCAAGCAGGATGATGCCGTCCACCCGTGCCTTGTCTTCCTCGGGCAAGCGGTTATAGATCGCAGGCAATACGTCAGCCCCGAACGAGTAACCCGCCAGCACAAAATGCTTGGCTCCCCACTTCTGCCGGTAATGCGCCATCAGTTCGGTCAGATCAGCGGCCGTCTGCTCAGGCGATTTATGTTCCCAGTAGTAGCGAAGGGTGTCGATGCCAACGACCGGGTAGCCTCCCATCTTCGCCATGTCACCGGCGACCTCCTTGTCGAGGTCACGCCAGCCACCATCGCCGGAAAGGAACAGCGTCACGGTGTCGGAAGGTTGTGACGAGGGCACCTCGACGACCGGGATGTTTAACCCACCGCTGTCATCGCCACCGATCAATCGACGGCGCACTTCGTTGTTCAGCACTTGTGGGTACTTGATGTCGTAATCGCTGATGCTGGTTTCGGTGTTGGGCGCATCGCGTACCAGCGTAGCGCTTTCATCGTCCGGGCCGTCGTTCCAGGCGACCGTCCACTTGCCGTGGGCCGCAGCCTTGGGCACAGGTTCGGTGCAGCCCGGCTGATCGCGGACAAATCCCACTGAAATGGCTTGGGCATTGTCGTTGCTCTGCCCAGCCAGCCAGCGCCATGCCAGCGAAGCGCCCGGGCCGATGCCTGCGACCAGGTCAGGGGCGCCGTCGAGCTTCTGCAGCGCGGCGTTGAAGGTTTTAGCCTGCAATTGGCAATCATCTTTAGGCAGAGTGACCTGTATCACCCGGGCGGAAGCGTCGTAGCTCAGCGCGAGCAACTGCTTCTCGGTCATGGACTCCTCGCCGGTCACCGCCAGCGCCACCTGCGTCTTTACCTTCGTCGAAGGCACCACGCGGATCAGCGCCGAGCCGTCATCGAGGGTGATGTGTTCAAGAGTCGGTTGCGCGGCAGGGCGGTTCCACAGCCAGTAAGCCACAGCTCCCAGCAGAACAATCAACAGGGCTGCGAGCAAAAAGCGCAAGTAGCGTCGAATCATCAGCGTTTCACCAATCCAGTCAGGCCGCCCGCAATCAGGGCAGCGGTATCCGCCAGTGCCACGAGCGGATCAAGTCCTGCCGGCACGGCCATATATCGGGGTTCCCAGTCAGGCTGGAATTTGTCTTTGAAGCGACGCAGCCCCTGGAAGTTGTAAAGCTGTTCGCCACGACTGAAGACCATCGAGCCCAGACGCTGGGTCAGCGGTGCGCCACGTCGAGGTTGCAGCCCGGACAACGGGACCATGCCCAGGCTGAAACGGGCGTAGCCTTCTTTTTTGTAATGAAGGATGAGCCCGACCATCATGAATTCCATGGTCAGCTTGGGGGCTTCCGGGTGCGAACGCATGAGGTCCAGACTCGCCAGGTCGTTGCGCGAGGTCTCCAGCAGGTTGGAAAACGCCACCGGTTTGCCTTGGAAATGGACAATGGCGATGCGGAAATGCTTCAGGTATTCAAGGCTGAATCGGCCCAGCGAGAAACCTTTCTCACGGACGTTCTTGCCGGTGAGCCAGGCGTCGGAGATGACCTTGAGCTCCTCCATGGGCGCCTGACCCACTTCGTAGATTTCCAGCGACAGACCATCGCGGCCACCTCTGTTCCAGGTGTAACGCAGGTCTTTCATCTCCTTGCCCTTGGCTTCGATGTCGAACTTGAGCAAGTCCACCCGGGCTTCTTCGCCCAGCTTGATCGCGGTCAATCCAATGTCCATGTAGAACGGCAAGTTCTCTGCACGCACCTGATAGAACACAGGACGAGCGTGGTGAACGTCGCACAAATCGCGGAATTGCCAGATCAGTTCGGCGCGTTGTTGGGTTGGGCCGATCGGGTCATACAGTGCGACAAGGCTGCGGCCACGGTGGGCGTACATCAGAAAGGCATTGCCGTCCGGGTGCATGAGCACGGCTTTGTCACCGGTCAGAACCAGGCCGCCATCGGGCTGGCTGGAGGCCTTGATGATCTCGGCGGCTTTGGCCAGTTGCGCCTCATCCGGCAGATTGATCACCGGACGCGCCGTGCGCAGCAGCCACGTCAGCGAAACAATCAACAGCAACACCGCACTGCCCAGTGCCGAGCGCAGACCGCGCGGCGCATCGGCGTCCAGCGTGAACTGCCACCACAACTGGTGGCTGTACGGCACGTCCTGGTAAGCGAAAAGCAGCAACCAGACCGACGCACCCAGTACGCACACGCTGGCCACCAGATACAGCGGCGAGAATGGCAATTCCAGCAAGCGACTCGGCCGGTAGAACGAGCGGCGGAAGATTGCCAGCAGGCACGCGGTCATCAGTAGCAGGCTTGCTTCCTCCCAATCGAAACCTTTGAGGATCGACAGGATGGACCCGACGAACAGCAGGATGGTGGTCAGCATCCACGCTGCGGAAAGCCGCCGGCGCAGACCCTGCGCAAGCAACAGGCAAAGGACGCCAATCAGACTTGCACCGAAGTGGGATGCGTCGATCAGCCGGTGCGGAATCAGGAAGCCCAGGCTTTCCAGGCGGGTGTCGATCTCGGGCGTCGACCCTGAAAACAGCAAGACCACGCCAGAGAGAAACACCAGCAGCGCCAGAATCGGCGCGCCCAGCCCCGAAGCGACGCGCATGGCCTGTTGCGCGAACAGCAGTCGCTTGGCCTCGCTATAGAGCAGCACCAGACAGGCGATCAACAGCGGCAATACCACATAGATCAGCCGGTACAGCAACAGTGCGGCGGCCAGCGGTGCAGCGCCCAGTTCGTCGGCAAACGCCGCGAGCAGGATGGCTTCAAAGACGCCGACGCCACCGGGCACATGGCTGAGCACTCCGGCCGCCAGCGCCAGGAGATAAACCAGCAGAAATGCGCCAAACGGAGGTGCGGAGGGCAGTAAAAGATAGAGCACAGCGGCCGCAGCTGCGACGTCGAGTGCGGTGATGACCAACTGCATCAGCGTCAGGCGTACGCCTGGCAGGCGCAAGGTTCGACGTCCGGCACGGACCAGCAAGTTATGCGGGATGGTTTGCTCCGGCAAACGTCGCCGGTAGACCGCGTATCCCAGAATCGCACTGATAGCCAATATCGCCACTGCACTGATCGCCAGGACTGGAACCGACAGGTGCAATGCCAGCGACGCGGCAGGCAAATCGCTCAACGTTGCCAATGCAGCCAGCGGTGGCAGCGCACAGCCCAGCGAAAGGCTGGCGAACAGCGTCATGTGGGCGACTTCGCCCGCACCAAGCCCCAGACGCGAATAAAGGCGATAACGCACCGAGCCGCCGGAAAGCATCGACAGGCCGACGGCGTTACCGATGGCAAACGCGCAGAACCCGCCCATAACCAACGATTTGGCGGGCAACTGGACATTGGCGTAGCGACTGGCGGACCACTCGTAGCCCAGCAGAATCACAAAGCCGATGGCGGTGGCGACCACTGCGCCAGCCAAAGAGGGCAGGGGCACGCTGAGCAGAGAGTCCTGCAGGGCGTAGATATCCAGCTCCATCAACATGTGCCGACAGGCAATCAAGGCAATGGCGAACAGGATAATGGTGACGCCTAAGCCGATGGGCTGGCGATGCTTGCTGACCCATTCACGTGGACGCAGCCGTTTAGAGTGAGCCGGAGGATTCTCCGTCACAGCTTCATTTGTGTCGGACGGGTTGGCGCGCATCAATCACTCCTTGGATCGTGCGCGACAGGATGGAGGTATACAGCCAAGTTACCAATCCCTACGCGAAAAATAATTCAGGATGTTAGCGCTTCAACGTCTAACGGGCGAATACCACGGACACGCATCGGTGACCGTTCAGTCTAGGTTCAGTCGCTGGCCAGCGTATCGGCAGGGGAGATCAAAACTATTGCTCCCGGCAACATACAGTAACAAGACGTCTTGGCCGAACGCATCCCGGCTGTGGGATGTGACAAGGATTACTGCCCGCTGTTCGTCACCTTTCAGCGAGGCAAAAAAAAGGCCACTCTTTCGAGTAGCCTTTTTAGATGTTGGTTGCGGGAGCCGGATTTGAACCGACGACCTTCGGGTTATGAGCCCGACGAGCTACCAGACTGCTCCATCCCGCGTCTGTGTGGCGGCATTCTACAGCCGAACGAAGATGTGTCAACCTTTAACACCACATATCGACAAAATAACCACGTCGATGGGTCCATGACGTCTAAGCATCGGTCGCACAAGGCTTTTATATGGAATCGCGCGTGATGGTCGGCGGCTCGGTTACGCTCATCTGTTTACGAAGGCCAACAAGGCCAACAAGGCCGGGTGAGATGAACTGGCCAAATGACGCCCACAAAAAAGGCCACTCTTTCGAGTAGCCTTTTTTGATGTTTGGTTGCGGGAGCCGGATTTGAACCGACGACCTTCGGGTTATGAGCCCGACGAGCTACCAGACTGCTCCATCCCGCGTCTGTGTGGCGGCATTCTACAGAGGATCGACGAGCTGTCAAGCAATAGGCAGAAAAAAAGGCTTTTTCTTCAAACGGTTAGCGGAAGGCGTTAGCCCAAGGCAGCGGCGGGCTCTGCCGTGTATGTCGTTGACCACCCTTCATCAGACGACTGGGAGGCACCTTTGGTAGGGAGATAAGCTTTGACAGTGTAAGACCCGTCCTGTGGATGAGATACTGCACGACCGTTTTCCTACGACCGTGTGTGATGCCGCAGCGCAAAATCATCCATATCGACTGTGACTGCTTCTATGCCGCCATTGAAATGCGCGATGACCCGCGTCTGGCAGGCAAGCCGCTGGCTGTGGGAGGGTCCGCCGATCGTCGAGGCGTTATCGCCACCTGCAACTACGAAGCCCGGGCCTACGGCATCCGTTCCGCGATGTCTTCTCGGCACGCGCTAACGCTGTGCCCGGACCTGACCATCGTCAAGCCGAGGATGGATGCCTATAAAGAAGCGTCCAAGGAAATTCAAACGATCTTCCGGGATTACACCGATTTGATCGAACCGCTGTCGCTGGACGAGGCGTATCTGGACGTCACGGAGTGCGAGCACTTCGCGGGCAGTGCCACACGCATCGCGCAGGACATTCGACGGCGGGTCTCCAATCAGCTGCACATCACCGTTTCCGCTGGCGTTGCTCCAAACAAGTTTTTGGCCAAGATCGCCAGTGACTGGAAGAAGCCCAATGGATTGTTTGTCATCACCCCCGACCAGGTCGAAGACTTCGTCTCCCAGCTGCCTGTTTCCAAGCTGCACGGGGTGGGCAAGGTGACAGCCGACAAGCTGGGTCGCCTCGGGATTGTCACCTGTACGGATTTGCGTGATTGGAGCAAGTTATCGTTGGTGAGGGAGTTCGGCTCTTTTGGCGAGCGGCTGTGGAACCTGGCCCATGGGATCGATGATCGGCCTGTCCAAAATGACAACCGACGCCAGTCTGTCAGTGTGGAAAACACCTACGACACTGACCTGCCGGACCTCGCCAGTTGCCTGGCGATGTTGCCGACGCTGCTGGCCACCCTCAACGAACGCATCGCGCGCATCGACAGCCTCTACCGCCCGGGCAAGCCTTTCGTGAAGGTCAAATTCCACGACTTTACCCAAACCACGCTGGAGCAGGCCGGAGCAGGGCGAGACCTTGGCAGCTACGAACATCTGCTGACCCAGGCGTTCGCCCGCGGTGGCAAGCCGGTCCGACTGTTGGGAATCGGCGTGCGCCTGCACGACCTTCGCGCGGCTCACGAGCAACTGGAACTGTTTAGCTGAGGCTATTCGGCGCTGGGTGGCACCGCGACCAGTCGACCGGCGTCTTTGGCCAACGATCTGAGAAACTGGTGCTGCAACTGCGGATCGTTACGCGTCATTTCAATCAGCGACTGCTCCAGCTCACTGGCTTGTTCTTCAAGTCCCAGCTCCGACAGGCGCTTGACGCGATGGACCCACTGGCTGACCTCATCGTCTTCCAGATCGTCGTAGATCAAATCGTGGGCCTCAAGCAGCTTCCCGCGCAGTGTTCGGCTGAGCGGCAAGTTGGCGTTTGCCTGGACGTTGCTCTGGTCATCCTGCACACGGATCGCCAGTTGCGTCACATGGCTGAGATCCTGTTCGGCGAAGGGGCTGTCGAGCAGATTGACCCGCAGCACGCCATTGCGGTCCGTGGTCATTTCATGCGTTTGCTTGCCTGCGGTGACGTCGACCGGCGCATCGCTCCACGGCAGGCTCGAATGCTCGACACGGTGGTCGCGCTGGACTTCATCAATGCCCGCCAGGTTTTGCTGGGCACGACCGTGAGACGGTGCATTCATGAAGGGGTTGATGCCGGCAACACCGTAGCTGAGCCAGTCTTTGGTCACGCTATCCGGGAGACTGCCAAACGTCAGCACGTTAACCACGTTTGCGCCCACCCCGGCCACGATCGCCACTGCTCCGAGCGGAATTTCGTAGACCTCCCGCCAGGGCTGATAGGGCGTGTATCGGTCGTAATGCCGCGTCACTTCAAATTCGGTGATGTCGAAAGTTTTCAGCTCGTGGATGCGTATCCGTCGCTGGGGTAACTCAAGCGTTTTGGGTTCACCGATGTCGACCTGAAAGCTGTGCTCGAGCAATTTGCGCTCGACACGTTCTTCATGCTCACTTCGTTGAGACAGATGATTGGCGCAGCCGCCGAGAAACAGGCTGGTGCACAAGACAGCGCCTGCGAGACGTGATGGATTTCGCTTGAACATGAGATCTCTGGGTGCAGATAGGCGCATAGCAGAAGCGTGGCGAATGACGGCGCGCCTGCGGGTCGCAGGCGCGCGTTCCGGTCAGCGCTTGATCCGATCCTTGATGAAAGACAGCACATCGGCAACAGGCAACGCCTGAGCTTCGGCTTCGGTGCGGCTCTTGTACTCGAGGTTGCCCTCGGCAAGCCCGCGGTCGCTGACTACGATGCGGTGCGGAATGCCAATCAGTTCCATGTCGGCAAATTTGATGCCCGGACTGGTCTTCTTGTCGCGGTCGTCCAGCAGCACTTCGAAGCCCGCAGCGGTCAGTTCGGCATACAACTTGTCTGTGGCCTCTTTGACTGCTTCGGTCTCATAGCGCAGTGGCACGAGGGCGATCTGGAAAGGAGCCAGAGCGTCGCTCCAGATGATGCCGTTGGCGTCGTTGTTCTGCTCGATGGCCGCAGCCACTACGCGTGAAACTCCAATGCCGTAGCAGCCCATGGTCAAGGTAACCGGCTTGCCGTTTTCGCCGAGTACCTGGCACTTCATCGCATCGCTGTATTTGGTGCCGAGCTGGAAAATGTGCCCGACTTCAATGCCGCGTTTGATGATCACTGTGCCTTGGCCGTCGGGGCTTGGGTCGCCGGCGACAACGTTGCGCAGGTCAGCCACGGTCGGAACCGGCAGGTCGCGCTCCCAGTTGACGCCGAAGTAGTGCTTGTCATCTATGTTCGCGCCAATGGCAAAGTCGCTCATCAGCTCGACAGAGCGGTCAATGATGCACGGCAACGGCAGATTCAACGGCCCGAGCGAACCTGCGCCGGCGCCAATGGCATCACGCAGTTCAGCTTCGGAAGCCATGACCAGCGGGCTGGCCACTTGCTCAAGGTTGGAGGCCTTGATCTCGTTGAGTTCGTGATCGCCTCGGATGATCAGGGCGATCAGCTTCCCTTCTTCAGCGGCATGAACCACGAGGGTCTTCACGGTCTTTTCGATTGGCAGGTTGTACTGCTCGACCAGCGCCGCGATGGTCTTCGCGTCGGGGGTATCTACCAGGCGCATCTGCTCGGCGGCGGCAGGGCGGCTCGCTTCACGTGGAATGGCTTGTGCTTTTTCAATGTTGGCGGCGTAGTCGGAGGTGTCGCTGAACACGATGTCATCTTCACCCGACTCGGCGAGGACGTGGAATTCATGGGAGCCCGCGCCACCGATGGATCCGTTGTCCGCAACCACAGGGCGGAAATTCAGGCCCAGACGGGTGAACACGTTGCAGTACGCCTGGTGCATGCGATCGTAGGTTTCCTGAAGGGAATCCTGTGTCGCATGAAAGGAGTAGGCGTCCTTCATGATGAATTCACGGCCACGCATCAGGCCAAAACGCGGACGGATTTCGTCGCGGAACTTGGTCTGGATCTGATACATGTTGATCGGCAGCTGTTTATAGCTATTGAGTTCATTGCGGGCCAGATCGGTGATGACCTCTTCGTGGGTCGGGCCCGCGCAAAAATCTCGATCGTGACGGTCTTTCAGTCGCAACAGCTCCGGACCGTACTGTTCCCAACGGCCCGATTCCTGCCAGAGCTCCGCTGGCTGAATGCCGGGCATCAACACCTCAAGCGCGCCCGCTGCGTTCATTTCTTCACGCACCACCGCCTCAACCTTGCGCAGTACTCGCAGGCCCATGGGGAGCCAGGTGTAGAGACCCGAAGCCAGTTTGCGAATCATGCCGGCACGCAGCATCAGCTGATGGCTGATCACGACCGCGTCGGATGGCGTTTCTTTCTGTGTGGCGAGCAAATATTGACTGGTACGCATGGTCGGCCGTTGTCGGTTGCTGTGACTGGGAAATGATTCGGGATTGTACGGTGGTGGTACCGCTGAGTACAGGCCGGGCGGGCGTCGCGGATGGAGGGAATGTCATACAGACGCCCATTAAAAAGCCCGGCGCGGGGGCCGGGCTTTTCATTAACGAGTGTCAGACAATGCGATTACAGGACCGAAATCGGGTAGTCGACGATCAGACGGAACTCGTTGATATCGCCTTCGCCTTCGTCGGCATTGGCGCGGTGCCATGCTTGACGAATACGGAACGACAGGTCTTTCGCCGGGCCAGTCTGAACAACGTACTTGGCCTCGACGTTGGTTTCGTGGTGGCTGCCGTCTTCGCCATACAGGCCGGTGTAGGTGCTGTTAGATGGAGTATGAGTGCCATCAATGTCAGTACCGGTCACGTAGCGAGCCATGAAACTCAAGCCTGGCGCCCCGTAGGTCGCCATGTTGAGGTCGTAGCGTGCTTGCCAGGATTTTTCGCCTGGGGCGTTGAAGTCGGAGTACTGAATCGAGTTCGCCAGGAAGATCGAATCGCCACCGCGGTTGTTGTCACCGATACCGATGTAGTCGAACGGCGTGTCACCGTTAACTTTCTGGAAAGCCAGGGTCAGGGTATGAGCGGCCAGGAACGAATAGGCTGCGGAAAGGGAGTAAGCGTTGTTGCTGATATCGCCTGCTTTCTTGCTGCCGGTGTCCTGGGTGTTGTAGTAGTTGAAGTCAAAAGCCAGCGACTGGTCATCACTGATCGGCAGCGCGTAGTTCACGTTACCGTAGTACTGGTTCCACACGTCTTCCAGTTTGTTGTAGTAGAACCCAACACCCAGGTTGTCGGTGATCGAGTATTTGCCGCCGCCGTAAGTAGCGGATTTGGAGGTTACGCCGGCATAGGTAGCCCAGATATCGCCATTGCGATTAGTTTCGTCCTGGCTGGTGCCTGAAGTAAAGCGACCTGCTTCTACATCAAGACCCTTGATTTCACTGCTCTGCAGAGTCACGCCAGTTGCGGTTTGTGGCAGAAGGCGCGAACCGCCAACTGCAAAAACCGGGTTCTGCGGCTGCATGTCGCCGATTTTCAGCTCAGTCTTCGAAATGCGGAATTTAACAGCGCCTCCCGCTTTGCCGAAGCTGTCTTCGTTTTTGCCTTGGCTATCAGTCACCAGGTTGCCAGAACCGGAGTACTTGTCCGAACCATCGAGCTTGAAGCCGGCATAGCCGAATGCGTCGACACCAACACCGATCAGCCCTACGGTGTAACCGGAGCTGTAGTTGGCCCAGAAACCCTGGGTCCAGTCCTTGTCGTCCACCGCACCGTTCTTTTTGTCACGATTGAAATAGTAGTTACGAGCTTTAAGGTCCAGCTTGCTCCCCTCTACAAAACCAGTTGCTTCGGACTGATCGCTTACGAATGCCGCAGCCGATGCCAATTGGGTGCTGGCTGCAGTAACGGCCAGTGCGATTGCGCTCCACTTCATCACTCTCATCGTGACTTTGCTCCTTTGGTTTTTAAGAAGAGTACTGCCGTCCACCTGTTTTTTTATCTGGCCGGCTTCTTTCTTTTTGGTGTCGGCGAAATCTATAGCACGCTGACATTATTGGCGATACTTACGAGCCTTTCCTTTCGGTTTTTTTACGGGCTGTCGCAGCCAGTGCTGTTCGTGTCGCGATTGAACAGCTTCCTTAGTCCGTGGATCGTGCAACTAGAGGATGCGTGGCAAGGCGAGAATCGTTCTCAAATACCTCGCCCCATCCCTGATGGCTTCCCCTTAAAACGTCGCTGCATCCGTGTCGCCCCCGCATCCCGTTACAGCATGCTGGCGTTAAGGCTGTGTGTGACAAAGCAACAACCGTGCACAAAATTTCCACGAACATGAAAAAAATGTAGAAGGCGCCCTAATTACATGCGGTTAACAACGTAACCATTTGTATCTGTTGAATAAAATATTTTTAGATAGCCTGCGTAGTTGTTGGGGTTTTTACGAGGCTAGCGTGTACAGATGTCACTGGCGTTACCTGTTACTGCGTGTAAGTGGGTAAATCCCGGATAAGCGCCCCACTAATGGCGGGTAGCTGAGTCTTTTTGGTGCATTGCAAAGCCGCGCTGCATGGCTTTGGCTCTTCTGACGGTTAAATGCCATGGCGGTGATGCCGCGGCCAGCGGGAGATGGCATCGGGGTTCAGTTGAGAAGCCCGGCCCGTAAGGGTTGCGACGAAATCGAATGCATACTCCACTCCCGGGCATCCATGTAGATAGGCGCCTCATTCGAGTGCGTTGGAGAGTTTTTCGCGCAGGCTTGGTGCGAGTGGTGGCGCTGCTCATGGATCAACACTGAATCTGCAGAATGCTGCTAACCCCCCGCCCAGTGATTCGTCTGCGCTTCACGGGTATCCTGCCCCTCAGTCCATGTCGGGTTCTGGTCAGCCAGCCGAGCCGGCAAATCCATCCAGCGATCAGGAGTATTCACGTGTTCGTTCTAGATTCGCGCCTGCGGCAAGACACCCTGCCTATAGGTGACTTTCCGCTGTGCACATTGCTGCTGTCCAATGACTCGAATTACCCGTGGTTCATCCTCGTCCCAAAGCGTTCTGACATCAGTGAAGTCTTTCAACTGGAGGAGGCAGAGCAGGCGCAGTTATGGACGGAAACGACCTACCTGTCTGCCGTACTGAGTCGTACCTTCGCTGCGGACAAGATGAATGTCGCTGCACTGGGCAATGTGGTCAGCCAGCTGCACATGCACGTCATCGTCAGACGCGTCGGCGATGCAGCCTGGCCGGCCCCTGTCTGGGGCAGGCACCCGGCCCGACCTTATTCAACGGATGAGGTCGCGCGGATCGTCTCGCAGCTTAAGCCGGTCTTGACCGAAACGTTCATTTTCAAAGAGGACTAACCATGGAGCTCGACTCCCGAGTGATGGAACTGGAGAGCCGTCTGGCGTTTCAGGACGACACCATCCAGGCCCTCAACGACGTGTTGGTGGCCCAGCAGCGCAGTATTGACCGCCTGGAATTGCAGATCACTGCTCTGATCAAGCGCCAGGAGGAAATGGGAGGGCAGGGCGATGGCTTTGCCGAAGATTCGCCTCCTCCCCATTATTAAAGGCAGGAATTGCAGCCATAAAAAAACCGCGCTTTGAAGCGCGGTTTTTTTATGGAGATGTCAGCGGCGCGGCAGTGCGGCGATGACGTCTTCTGCTTGCAGTCCCTTGTCGCGGTTCATGACCGAAAACTCGACCCGTTGGCCTTCGACCAGAACGCGATGACCTTCACCTCGAATGGCACGAAAGTGAACGAAAATATCATCACCCGAGTCACGGGAGATGAAGCCGAATCCTTTCGAGGTGTTGAACCACTTCACCGTGCCGGTATCCCGATTTCCCAGATCCTGAGACTGAGCGATCGGGGTAGGGGAGGAGCGGTAAAAGCTGACCGCCAGGTGCAGCGCCACCGCAATGACCACCGCCAGCAGGCTCACGAGAACGGCCGGTTGGCCGGCGATGGTTTCAAGGGGCACGAGCAGGGTGAGGATTTGAAGCACTACGGCAATAACGAGCAAACCGCTGACAAGATTTTGTAATTGATGACGTGGGCCTTTGTTCCAGTAGGGAATCACCGGGGCCAGGACCAGATTGATGAGGCCGAAGAGCGCCAGGTACAGCGCATCCGGTTGGGACAGGTACGAAGACAGCGCTTCACTGCGCAGACTGGGTATGAAAGACAGCAGCAGGGCAGCTGCGCCTGTTAGCAGGTGGACTATTTTCAACATTTTGATGACTCACATTAAGATGGATCGCAAGGAAATAGCGGGTGACGTTCGGTACGCTTCGGGAAAAAGTGAGGCGTGATGCACGATTGTCGGTCCTGCCTATGCGCCACCGCCTGACGGCACTTTGGTGGCAACACGGCTGTATTTAACAGCAAAGGCGAGAGCTACTCAAATCAAGCGGTTAGCGTTCTCAACGGTGGCTTGCGGGCCGGTGGTGTCAGTTTTTCCTGGATAGGTTGTCATGCTCGTCCCAGAGCAGTCGCCGGCGCTACCACACCGCCGTCGCGAAAGCACTTTCACGGCAATTTAAAGTCGCTAATAAAGGAGAGGCGTTTGGTCGTGGGTTGCTACGGCCGAACTAATCCCGACAGATGGCTGCGTCGGGCCGATGGTCTTGATAGAGTGGTCGGCAGTCGTTAAAACACACCATCATAGAAGAGGTCTGAACATGGCAATCGATATCGGCATCAGCGAAGAAGATCGCAAGTCCATCGTGGACGGTCTTTCCCGCCTGCTGGCAGACACCTACGTGTTGTATCTGAAAACCCATAACTTTCACTGGAACGTTACTGGTCCGGCCTTTCGTACGCTTCACCTGATGTTCGAGGAGCAGTACAACGAGTTGGCGCTGGCGGTCGATCAGATTGCCGAGCGTATCCGCGCACTGGGCTTCCCGGCACCGGGCACTTACTCAACGTATGCGCGCTTGTCTTCTATCAAAGAAGAAGAAGGCGTACCGGCTGCGGAAGACATGATTCGATCGCTTGTTCAGGGTCAGGAAGCCGTCACCCGGACCGCGCGGGGGATCTTCCCGCTGCTGGACAAAGTCAGCGACGAGCCGACTGCGGATTTGCTGACCCAGCGCATGCAGGTGCACGAAAAAACGGCCTGGATGCTGCGTTCGATGCTCGAAACACAGTAATGGGCCAGGGCGAGCATCGAAAACGATGCTCGCCCTGCGTGTTTAATTTCTCCCTCCCCCCTTCCGCATTTCCCCTGGCGCTTCGACGTCCATTAATCCTGGGCTCCCCCTGACCTTACGCGCTGCTCAGTGACCTTGCTTCACGCGTGGGCCCGCGGTTGCTCGCTGGGCAAATGGGGCAAAAGAAGTCAGAAAAATATATATCTAATACCTCGGGACAGATAAATGTTCTGAGCTTTTTCAGCTTTCGGAAATCCCCCTTTCACCGTGGCAATCTCCTACGGGTTGAGAGTGCTCCTTCTGCTGGTTGCGCCTCGCGGAATACGGCTTGATAGGCACTTCTTTCATATGATTGCGAAGAGGTGCCGACGCCTATATCCGTGATCGCAAAATAGGGGATCCGCATGAATCGGAATACTGATCATGAGAGGTGGGAGCTGCCTCGATGTGTAAATGCCAGGGGAGACCCTTTTATCGACAACTTCAACATGAGCCTCGCCCAACCGCATGCTAGGTCGGTGAGGCTCAATGGGTTGGCCACCTGTCTGCGCCTTGAAGAGGTGTACTGGAACATCCTTTCCGAAATGGCACGATTCAACGACTGCTCCATAAACGCGGTGCTGTCCTATGTCGACCGCGAGGTTCACCTGCGTTACGGCGGCGTGAAGAACTTCAGCGGCTTGATCCGTGTGGTGTGCGTGGCTCACATACTGAGTGCCGAGGGGCTGAGGTTAACGCCGTCCCCGACCTGACCTGATTTTCGCGGGCCTGCTGCGTCGGGCCCGCATTCTCTGGCGGTCACTGCGAAGTTGCCTCTGGGCGCCTGCATCTTCTTTGCCGGTATCGGGCTGCGCGGCTGCACAGTGATGATTATCCCTATATAATCCCCCGCCTTACTGTGGAAGGCAGGAACCGGCCGCCGGGTCGGACTGCATGCCAAAGCTTGCGCACCCTCGCACCGGCGACGGGCGAAAGCTCCATCGAATTCCGAATTACGAGAAGTGAACACACGATCATGATGCGCAGCCATTATTGCGGCCAACTGAACGAGAGCCTGGAAGGTCAGGAAATTACCCTTTGCGGATGGGTCCATCGCCGTCGCGACCATGGCGGGGTGATTTTCCTCGACATCCGCGATCGTGAGGGCCTGGCCCAGGTGGTTTTCGATCCTGATCGTGCTGACACCTTCGCCATCGCCGACCGTGTTCGCAGCGAATACGTCGTCAAGCTGACCGGTAAGGTACGTGCGCGTCCTGCCGGCGCCGTTAACCCGAACATGGCGTCGGGCGCAATCGAAGTGCTGGGCTATGAGCTTGAAGTGCTCAACGAGTCGGAAACCCCGCCGTTCCCGCTCAACGAGTATTCGGACGTCGGTGAGGAGACCCGCCTGCGTTATCGCTTCATCGACCTGCGTCGCCCGGAAATGGCTGAAAAGCTTCGTCTGCGCTCGCGCATCACTTCCAGCATCCGCGGCTTCCTCGACGGCAATGGCTTCCTTGACGTCGAAACGCCAATCCTGACTCGCGCCACGCCCGAAGGCGCTCGCGACTACCTGGTGCCAAGCCGTACGCATGCGGGCAGCTTCTTTGCCCTGCCGCAATCGCCGCAGCTGTTCAAACAACTGCTGATGGTTGCCGGTTTCGACCGTTACTACCAGATCGCCAAGTGCTTCCGCGACGAAGACCTGCGTGCCGACCGTCAACCTGAATTCACTCAGATCGACATCGAAACCAGCTTCCTCAATGAAGCCGACATCATGGGCATTACCGAGGACATGATCCGCAAGCTCTTCAAGGAAGTGCTGGATCTGGAGTTCGATGATTTCCCGCACATGACCTTCGAAGAGGCCATGCGCCGTTACGGCTCCGACAAGCCGGACCTGCGTAACCCGCTGGAGCTTGTTGACGTTGCCGATCAGCTTCAGGCAGTCGACTTCAAAGTGTTCAGCGGTCCTGCCAATGATCCGAAGTGCCGCGTCACGGCCCTGCGTGTTCCCGGCGGCGCAAGCATGCCGCGCAGCAAGATCGACGAGTACACCAAGTTCGTTGGCATCTACGGCGCCAAAGGCCTGGCCTACATCAAGGTCAACGAGCGCGCCAAGGGCGTCGAGGGCCTGCAGTCCCCGATCGTCAAGAACATCCCTGAAGCCAACCTCAACGTGATCCTTGATCGCGTGGGTGCGGTTGATGGCGACATCGTGTTCTTCGGCGCCGACAAATTCAAAATCGTCAGCGAAGCGCTGGGTGCATTGCGCATCAAGCTGGGCCACGACCTCAATCTGCTTACGTGTGAGTGGGCACCGATGTGGGTCGTTGACTTCCCGATGTTCGAAGAGAATGACGACGGCAGCTTCTCGGCGCTGCATCACCCGTTCACTGCTCCGAAGTGCTCGCCTGAAGAGCTCGAAGCCAACCCGGGCACCGCACTGTCCCGTGCGTACGACATGGTCCTGAACGGCACGGAACTGGGCGGTGGTTCGATCCGTATTCACCGCAAGGAAATGCAACAGGCCGTGTTCCGTCTGCTGGGTATTTCCGAAGACGAGCAGCAGGAGAAGTTCGGCTTCCTGCTCGACGCTCTGAAGTATGGCGCGCCGCCACATGGCGGTTTGGCGTTCGGTCTGGATCGTCTGGTCATGTTGATGACCGGTGCTCAGTCCATCCGTGAAGTCATTGCCTTCCCGAAAACCCAGAGTGCTGCGGACGTAATGACCCAGGCGCCGGGTGTGGTTGATGCCAAGGCGCTGCGTGAGTTGCACATCCGTCTGCGCGAGACACCGAAAGCCGAGTAATTAAGACAAGAGTCCGGCGGACCGACCATTCGGTCCTCCGGTGCTCGCCCATATCGGGCAGGATTCGAGTGAAGCGTCTGCGTGTGAGTGATCTGCGCGGGCGTGCGTGTTTCAAGGTTTGGAGCGTGTTATGGCTGGTCATTCCAAGTGGGCGAACATCAAGCACCGCAAAGAGCGTCAGGACGCCAAGAAAGGCAAGATATTCACTAAATGGATTCGCGAGTTGACGGTCGCTGCTCGTCAGGGCGGCGGTGATCCGGCGTCGAACCCGCGCTTGCGTCTGGCGCAGGACAAGGCCCTTGGCGCGAACATGAGCCGGGACATCATCGACCGCGCCATTGCGCGCGGGGCCGGCGCTGCCGACGCCGATGACATGGTCGAGCTGGGTTACGAGGGCTACGGCCCGGGTGGCGTTGCAGTCATGGTCGAAACCATGACCGATAACCGCAACCGGACCGCGGCTGCCGTGCGTCACGCGTTCAGCAAGTGCGGCGGCAACCTGGGCACTGACGGCTCGGTTTCGTATCTGTTCGAGCGCAAGGGGCAGATTTCCTTCGCGCCGGGTGTGAACGAAGACGCACTCATCGAAGCGGCGATGGAAGCGGACGCCGATGACGTGGTAAGCCATGAAGACGGCTCCATCGACGTGTTTACATCGTTCTCCAGTTTCTACGCTGTACGCAACGCGCTGGAAGCCGCCGGGTTCACGCCCGCCGACGCCGAGATCGTCATGCAGCCCACCACCAGTGCGGTGCTTGATCTAGACATGGCGGAGAAGGTCCTCAAGCTGATCGATATGCTTGAAGACCTCGACGACGTACAGAACGTCTATTCCAACGCTGAAATCCCGGACGAGGTGCTGGAGCAGCTCAGCTGATCTTCAGCCGAGTCGGACTTGAGGCCGGAGCGCACGAAGCGTTGATCATCATCGCTATCGGCCTCCGGCTTCTGCCTTTATGCTGCATCCAACGGTTCGCGTCACCTCTCAAGCTGCAGGCGTTATGACTCTTATTTTAGGTATCGATCCCGGTTCGCGAATAACCGGCTTTGGCGTAGTGCGTGATACGGGGCGCGGCTGCGAGTACGTGGCGTCGGGATGCATCCGAACGGGCACCGGTTTGCTTCACGAGCGGCTGCAGATTGTGTATCGCGGCGTGCGCGAGGTCATCCAGACCTACGGGCCGGTGACGATGGGCATTGAAAAGGTGTTCATGGCGCGTAACCCCGATTCTGCCCTGAAACTGGGTCAGGCACGCGGCGCTGCGATCGTGGCGGGTGCCGAAGAAGGCCTGGAGATTGCCGAGTACACCGCAACTCAGGTCAAGCAGGCTGTCTCGGGAACAGGCGGTGCGAACAAGGATCAGGTGATGTTGATGGTCATGCACCTGCTCAAGCTCACCACCAAACCCCAGGTGGATGCGTCGGACGCGCTGGCAATTGCCATGTGCCACGCCCATACCCGATCAAGCCTCATTCCCCACGGCCTGAATACCGCGCGCAGTCGTGGCGGCCGCTTGCGGCTCTGATGAAATTATTTGCGCTAGCCCGGTCCGTCGCAGCGACGGGCATCTGGAAAGGATTTGATTCGTGATTGGACGTCTACGCGGTACGTTGGTCGAGAAGCAACCGCCGCATCTGGTACTGGATGTCAACGGTGTGGGTTATGAAGTCGAAGTGCCCATGACCACGCTTTATCGCCTGCCGCATCTGGGCGAGACCGTGACGCTGCATATTCACCTGGTGGTACGGGAAGACGCTCACCTGCTGTTCGGGTTCTACGAAAAACGTGACCGCGAGATGTTCCGCGAGTTGATACGCCTCAACGGCGTCGGCCCCAAGCTGGCGTTGGCCTTGATGTCGACGCTTGAGGTGGATGAGCTGGTGCGTTGCGTTCAGGCGCAGGATACCTCGGCACTGACCCGCGTGCCGGGCGTAGGCAAGAAGACTGCCGAGCGTTTGCTGGTAGAACTCAAAGATCGCTTCAAGGCCTGGGACGCCTTGCCGGGTACGTTTGCACTGGTATCGGACGGCCCGGGTGCGCCTGTTCCGGTGGCGACTGCCGAGTCGGATGCCGTCAGCGCGTTGATCTCCCTGGGGTACAAACCCCAGGAGGCGAGCAAGGCCGTGACTGCGATAAAGGACAAGAATCTCAGCAGCGAAGACCTCATTCGCCGCGCATTGAAGGGGATGCTGTAAGTGATAGATGCTGATCGGCTGATCGCGGCCACCGGACGCGACCGTGACGAGCAACTGGATCGCGCGATCCGGCCGCTGAGCCTGGCCGACTACATCGGCCAGCCTACCGTGCGCGAACAGATGGAGCTCTTCATTCAGGCTGCTCGCGGCCGCAATGAAGCGCTCGATCACACGCTCATCTTCGGTCCACCGGGCCTGGGTAAAACCACCCTGGCCAATATCATCGCGCAGGAAATGTCGGTGTCGATCAAGAGCACGTCGGGCCCGGTGCTTGAGCGACCTGGCGACCTCGCTGCCATTCTCACCAATCTCGAGCCGCACGATGTGCTGTTCATCGACGAGATCCACCGGCTTTCACCCATCGTGGAAGAGGTCCTGTATCCGGCGATGGAAGACTTTCAGCTGGATATCATGATCGGTGAGGGGCCCGCTGCACGCTCCATCAAGCTCGATCTGCCGCCCTTTACGCTGGTCGGTGCAACTACCCGCGCCGGCATGCTCACCAATCCGCTGCGTGACCGTTTCGGTATCGTGCAGCGTCTTGAGTTTTATAGCACTGCGGATCTGGCGACCATCGTGTCGCGCTCGGCAAAAATTCTCGGGCTCTACATCGAGGACGAAGGCGCATTTGAAATCGCCCGTCGGGCACGGGGCACGCCGCGTATCGCCAACCGGCTGCTGAGGCGTGTGCGTGATTTTGCGGAAGTGCGTGCGAAGGGCGAGATCACCAAGGCGATTGCAGACCTTGCGCTGAACCTGCTGGACGTCGATGAGCGTGGTTTCGATCATCAGGACCGACGTCTGCTGCTGACAATGATCGAAAAATTCGACGGCGGTCCGGTTGGCGTCGATAACCTTGCAGCGGCCATTAGCGAAGAGCGTCACACAATTGAGGACGTGCTGGAACCCTATTTGATCCAGCAAGGCTATATGATGCGCACACCGCGGGGTCGCATGGTCACTCGACACGCCTATCTGCATTTTGGCCTCAATATTCCATCGAAAATGGGCGAGAGGGCGGTCATGGACGAACCCGCCGAAGACCCTGACGAATAACTCGACAATCGACCGATCTATTCGGGTGTTTCATGGTCAGACGGGCAGTCACCGAAATGTGATGTGCTGCTGGCGGCAAAAACGGTGAAAACAGTTGCCTGGCCGGATTGGCAACCTGAGGAGTAAGCACTAGAGTATGCGCGCGCAAAACGGGGCTCAGTCGTTCGCACATCGTTGTCGCGTTTATTACGAGGACACCGATGCCGGCGGCATCGTTTACTACGTCAATTACCTGAAATTCATGGAGCGGGCTCGAACCGAGCGACTGCGGGAGTTGGGGTTTGCCCAATCCGCAATGGCGGGTATCGAGAACCTGTTATTTGTCGTGCATTCCAGCGAGGCTCGTTACCACAAGCCTGCGCGGCTGGACGATGAGCTGCTGATCAGCGCCGAAGTAATCGAATTGAACCGCGCCAGCCTGCGCTTCATGCAACAGGTCAGGCGGGCTGCGGATGATGTACTGCTCTGCGAGGGGCAGTTTTTGGTGGCGTGTGTGCGCGCCGACAGTTTAAAACCCCGGGCCATTCCCGAAGCTCTGCGTACGGCCTTTGCCGGGCAGGGCGGCGCGGGGACACATTCAGAGCAGGAGATACAGCGTGGAAGCTAACGTCGTCGACCATTCCTCCATGTGGAGTTTGGTCAGCAATGCCAGCGTGGTTGTGCAGTTGGTAATGCTGATCCTGGTGGCCGCCTCGGTCACCTCGTGGATCATGATCTTTCAGCGCAGCGCCATGCTGCGCGCAGGGCGTCGGGCGCTGGACAGCTTCGAGGAGCGCTTCTGGTCAGGCATCGATCTGTCCAAGCTCTATCGTCAGGCGGGCAGCAACCCTGATCCGGATTCCGGCGTAGAGCAAATCTTCCGCGCAGGCTTCAAGGAATTCTCGCGTCTGCGTCAGCAGGCCGGGGTAGACCCGGATGCGGTCATGGAAGGTGTTGCGCGCGCCATGCGTGTTGCGATTTCCCGCGAAGAAGAGAAGCTTGAGCAAAGCCTGCCATTCCTGGCGACCGTCGGTTCAACCAGCCCGTATATCGGTCTGTTCGGCACCGTCTGGGGGATCATGAACTCCTTCCGCGGTCTGGCCACTGCGCAACAGGCCACGCTGGCTACGGTTGCACCGGGCATCGCCGAAGCCCTGATCGCGACCGCGATCGGTCTGTTCGCAGCGATTCCTGCGGTCATCGCCTACAACCGTTTCGCTGCTCGTGGTGAGAACCTGATCGGTCGTTACTACACATTCGCCGACGAGTTCCAGGCGATCCTGCACCGTAAAGTGCACACCAGCGAAGAATAAGCAGGTATTACCCAATGGCTTTAATCGCTCGCGGCCGACGCAACAAGCGCAAGCCGGTCGCCGAAATGAACGTGGTCCCCTACATCGACGTGATGCTGGTGCTGCTGGTCATCTTCATGGTCACGGCTCCGATGATCAACCAGGGCGTGAAAGTTGATCTGCCCAAGGTCTCCAGTGAGGCTTTGCCGCAGGACAACAACAATCAGGTCCTGACGATTTCGATCAAGGCCGACAAGACTTACTACTGGAACCTTGGCAGCGAAGTCGATACCGACAAGCAGATGGACAAGGCCATGACCTTGCCCCAGTTGACCAGCGCCGTGACCAAAATCATTGCGGCCGGTCGCGATGCGGGCAAGCAGACCCAGGTCTTCATCCGCGGTGACAAGACCGTAGACTACGGCGCCGTCATGGGCACGATGGGCGGGTTGCAGAAGGCCGGGGTCGGGAATGTTGGTTTGATTACCGAGGCCCCCTGATGCAGCCGATTCGAGAGCCGTCCGCCTCGGAAAGCTACTTCTGGCCGTCCGTCTGGGCGGTAGGGCTGCACGTCCTGATTTTTGGTTTGTTGTTCGTCAGCTTTGCAATGACGCCTGAGCTTCCCGAAGCCAAGCCGATCGTTCAAGCAACGCTCTATCAGTTGAAATCAAAAAGTCAGGCCACTACCCAGACCAACCAGAAGCTGGCCGGTGAGGCAAAGAAGTCCGCTGCGCGACAGACTGAAGTCGAACAGATGGAACAGAAAAAAGTTGAGCAGGAGGCGGTGAAGGCGGCGGAACAAAAGAAAGCCGATGCTGCTCAAAAAGCCGAAGAACAAAAGGCCGAGGAAGCAAAGAAAGCTGACGACGCCAAAAAGGCTGACGACGCTAAAAAAGCGGCCGATGACGCCAAGAAAGCCGAAGCCAAAAAAGCGGATGACGCGAAGAAAGTCGCTGAAGAGAAACAATTGGCTGATATAGCCAAGAAGAAAGCTGAAGACGACGCGAAGAAGAAAGCCGAAGAAGACGCCAAACGCGCGGCCGCCGAGGAAGCCAAGAAGCAGGCTGCCGAGGACGCGAAGAAGCAGGCTGCAGACGACGCCAAGAAAAAGGCTGCGGAAGACGCGAAGAAAAAAGCGGCTGAGGACGCCAAGAAGAAAGCGACCGAAGACGCCAAAAAGAAAGCCCAGGATGCCGCTCGCAAATCTGCGGAAGACAAGAAGGCGCAAGCGTTGGCCGACCTGCTTTCCGACAAGCCGGAACGCCAACAGGCGCTGGCAGATGAACGAGGCGATGAGGTTGCGGGTAGTTTCGATGATCTGATTCGCTCCCGGGCAGCCGAAGGCTGGGCACGTCCGCCTTCTGCGCGCAAGGGCATGACCGTGGTCTTGCAGATCGGCATGTTGCCGGACGGCACTGTCACTTCGGTGACTGTGGCAAAGTCCAGTGGCGACGGTCCTTTCGACAGTTCAGCTGTAGCAGCGGTCAAGAACATTGGTCGTTTGACAGAGATGCAGGGGATGAAGCCTTCGGACTTCGCGCCTTACCGTTCATTCAAGATGACATTCACACCTGAGGACCTAGCCTTGTGATTAACCTTCTTCGAGGAATGCTTGTCGTTCTTTGTTGCGCCGCGGGATTTGCCGCAGCTGACGAAAAGAACATTCTGGTAACAAGCGGCAGTGATCGTGCGACGCCTATCGCCGTTGTGCCTTTCGGTCTGCAGGGTGGGAGCGTCCTGCCTGAAGACATGGCCAAGATCATTGGCAACGACCTGCAGAACTCGGGCTACTACTCGCCGATTCCAAAGGAAAACATGATCAGCCAGCCGAGCCAGGCCAGCGAAGTCATCTTCCGTGACTGGAAGGCGCTGGGTGCTCAGTACGTGATGGTCGGCAGCATCGTTCCTGCGGGCGGTCGTCTGCAGGTTCAATATGCGCTGTTCAATGTCGCCACCGAGCAACAGGTGCTGACCGGTAACGTTTCGGGCACCGCTGATCAACTGCGCGATATGTCTCACTACATCGCCGACCAGTCGTTTGAAAAGCTGACCGGCATCAAAGGCGCGTTTTCGACTCGTATGCTGTACGTCACTGCCGAGCGCTTCTCGACGGATAACACTCGCTATACGCTGCAGCGCTCCGACTACGATGGGGCGCGGGCAGTCACGTTGCTGCAATCGCGTGAGCCGATCCTGTCGCCACGCTTTGCGCCGGATGGCAAGCGCATCGCCTATGTATCGTTCGAACAGAAGCGTCCGCGCATTTTCGTTCAGCACATCGATACCGGTCGTCGCGAACAGATCACCAATTTCGAAGGCCTGAACGGCGCGCCTGCGTGGTCTCCAGACGGCAGCAAATTGGCGATGGTGTTGTCGAAGGATGGCAACCCGGAAATCTACGTTATGAATCTGGCGTCGCGTCAATTGTCGCGAGTTACCAATGATTCCTCTATTGATACCGAGCCGTTCTTCGGTAAAGACGGATCCACGCTTTATTTCACTTCTGATCGTGGCGGCAAGCCTCAGATCTATAAAACCAGTATTAATGGCGGGGGGGCAGAGCGCGTTACTTTCATCGGTAACTACAATGCCAACCCTAAGTTATCGGCGGATGAAAAGACGCTTGTGATGATCCATCGTCAAGATGGCTTCACTAACTTCAAGGTGGCGGCTCAGGATTTGCAGCGCGGTAGCGTAAAAATCCTCACAGACAGCAACCTTGATGAGTCGCCTACTGTTGCGCCTAACGGCACCATGGTAATCTACGCCACCCGCCAGCAGGGCCGGGGAGTCTTGATGCTCGTGTCCATTAATGGACGCGTAAGGCTCCCGCTTCCTACCGCTCAAGGCGAAGTCAGAGAACCTTCCTGGTCCCCTTACCTGAACTGACGCGGCGCTTTACGTTGTACTTAACACACTTGGGGTTCATTAGGAGTTTTACGATGGAAATGCTGAAGTTTGGTAAATTTGCTGCGCTGGCTCTGGCCATGGCCGTAGCTGTAGGTTGCTCGTCCAAAGGCGGCGACAATGCCGGTGCTGGCGGCGCTGCTGTAGATCCTAACGCTGGTTACGGCGCTAACTCTGGCGCTGTTGATGGCAGCCTGAGCGAAGAAGCTGCTCTGCGCGCTATCACCACTTTCTACTTCGAATACGACAGCTCTGACCTGAAACCAGAAGCCATGCGCGCTCTGGACGTTCACGCCAAAGACCTGAAAGCCAACGGCGCTCGCGTAGTTCTGGAAGGTAACACTGACGAACGCGGTACTCGCGAATACAACCTGGCACTGGGCGAGCGTCGTGCGAAAGCCGTTCAACGCTACCTGGTTCTGCAGGGCGTTTCGCCAGCTCAGCTGGAAATCGTTTCCTACGGTGAAGAGCGTCCAGTTGCTACCGGTAACGACGAGCAATCGTGGGCTCAAAACCGTCGCGTCGAACTGCGTAAGTAATTTGACATGCGAACGTGCCGCCGTGCTCTAACCGTTTTGGCTCTCACCCTTCCTCTTGCAGCGATGGGTGCGGTTCCTGTGGTCGATGACAACTCTGGCTCTGCTGGTAGCAGTTATCCGCCGTCGGGTTATGGTACGGCTGGCGCCTACGCCGGAGGTGCGGCTACGACTGCACCTTCGGCGCAAGGTCAGCTGTTCATGCAGTTGCAGCAAATGCAGGACGAGATTTCGCGGTTACGCGGAATGGTTGAAGTCCAGCAGAACGACATCCAGCAAATGAAGCAAGAAGCGCTGGACCGTTACAAGGATCTCGACTCTCGTATAGGAGCTGGCGGCGCACCTGCTGCACCAGCTGCCAATAATTCCACATCCGACGGTGGTGCCAATGCCGGCGGAGCACCTTCGACCCCTGCCGCCCAAGCTTCTCAGGCCAGCAGTGAACCCGGCGACCCGGCGAAAGAAAAGCTCTACTACGACGCTGCTTTCGACCTGATCAAGGCGAAGGATTTTGACAAAGCCAGCCAGGCGTTTGCCGCATTCCTGCGCAAATACCCAAACAGCCAGTACGCGGGCAACGCCCAGTATTGGCTGGGTGAAGTAAACCTGGCCAAGGGCGACCTTCAGGGCGCCGGTCAGGCGTTCGCCAAGGTCAGTCAGCTTTACCCCAAGCATGCCAAGGTGCCTGACTCCTTGTACAAGCTGGCAGACGTAGAACGCCGCCTGGGTCACACCGACAAGGTGAAGGGTATCCTTCAGCAGGTCGTTGCCCAGTATCCCGGTACTTCGGCCGCTCAGTTGGCCCAGCGGGACCTGCAGCGTCTCTGATTGCAGCGCAATCTGACCGCTGATTCAAGAAAGCCGCGCGTTGCGCGGCTTTTTTCGTTAGAATTCCGCCCCCGAAATTCCGGTATTGATTACGCTTCAGCGGATTCTGCGTGTGCAGGGTGTGCTGAAGTGCCTGACGGAGGCGGATGGCCTGTTTAGCCGTTACGCCCGTGGCCCCTATGCAAGACACATTACGCATCACCGAAGTTTTCTATTCGCTGCAGGGCGAGACGCGCACAGCAGGCTTGCCCACGGTTTTCGTGCGTCTGACTGGCTGCCCTTTGCGCTGCGGTTATTGCGACAGCGAGTACGCCTTTAGCGGCGGAACCGTGCAGACCCTCGATTCGCTGATGGAGCAAGTTGCCAGCTATCGTCCGCGTTACGTCTGCGTCACCGGTGGCGAGCCCCTCGCTCAGCCGAACGCCATCCCTCTGCTGCAACGCCTTTGCGATGCCGGCTACGAGGTTTCCCTGGAAACCAGTGGCGCGCTGGACATCTCAAAAGTTGATACGCGCGTAAGCCGCGTCGTTGACTTGAAGACACCTGGTTCCAAAGAAGTAGCGCGTAACCGATACGAAAATATCGAATTGCTCACGCCTAATGACCAGGTCAAATTCGTAATCTGCTCGCGGGAAGATTATGACTGGGCGGTATCGAAGATAATCCAGTACGGACTTGAGCGGCGCGCCGGCGAGGTATTGTTTTCCCCGGTCCACCGCGATCTCAACGTCACAGACCTGGCCGACTGGATCGTGGCCGACAACCTTCCGGTGCGTCTGCAGCTGCAGTTGCACAAGATCCTCTGGAACGACGAGCCGGGGCGCTGAATGAGTGAACAATCAATGAGTGACAAAAGAGCGGTCATCCTGCTGTCCGGTGGGCTGGATTCGGCCACCGTGGTCGCGATGGCGAAAGCTGATGGTTTCGACTGCTACACCATGAGTTTCGATTACGGCCAACGTCATCGCGCCGAGCTGCAGGCGGCCGAGCGCGTGGCATCGGACATGGGCGTCATCGAACATAAAGTCATTGGCCTGAATCTGAATGGCATCGGCGGTTCGGCATTGACTGACAGCAGCATTGCCGTGCCGGAGACGGCGGGTGAGGGCATCCCGGTGACTTACGTGCCGGCGCGCAATACCGTTTTCCTGTCGCTGGCGCTTGGGTGGGCAGAGGTACTGGGAGCCCGAGACATCTTCATCGGGGTCAACGCCGTGGATTACTCGGGATACCCTGATTGTCGCCCCGAGTTTGTGGAAGCCTTCGAGCGTATGGCCAACCTTGCGACCAAGGCAGGCGTTGAGGGGCAGGGCTTCACCATTCGTGCGCCTTTGCAGATGCTGAGTAAAGCCGACATCGTCAAAGCCGGGACCCGTCTGGGTGTGGATTACGGACTGACGGTTTCCTGCTATCAGGCCGACGAGCAAGGCCGTGCCTGCGGAAAATGTGACAGCTGCCGCCTGCGTGCGGAGGGCTTCACGGCCGCTGGCGTCACGGACCCTACGCGTTATTTTTAAAATATTTTCACTCGGGTGTTGAATTACTGTGAAATATCAGTAATATACGCGCCACAACGAAGCGGGTCGTTAGCTCAGTTGGTAGAGCAGTTGGCTTTTAACCAATTGGTCGTAGGTTCGAATCCCACACGACCCACCATTTCGAAAATCTGGAAGGCCCATGAAAATGCGGATTTCCAGATTTTTTTTGCCTGAAATAAAGTGGGCGAAGGTTCATAGAGCAGTTCCAGCTTTCGCCGAGCATCAAACAGCACCAGAGGTTGACGTTGACGCCCTGCGTCAGTCGAGCAAATCCAACTGCTCGAGCTGACCCAGGATGAATACCTCTGCAGAAGTGCTAGCGACGTCGTGACAGAGCCGACCGTGTGGAGCTCATCCCGCGAACTTGTATTCACCGCCCTTTTCGATCGCCTTGATATAGGCCGGACGCGCCTGGAACCGTTCGATCCACGCCTCCAGGTTAGGGTAGTGCTGCAGCATCCCTTGGGATTTGGCGAATTCGCCAATGAAGCTCATTTGGATGTCCGCGCCGCTCAGTTCCTCACCCACCAGGTATGGCGTAAGGCTCAATGCAGCTTCCAGATAGCCCAGATAATTGGCCACCTCGGATTCGATCCGCGGTTGCAGCGGCTTGCCGGCATCCCCGAGGCGCCCAACATATAGGTTGAGCATCAACGGCAGCATGGCCGAACCCTCTGCGAAGTGCAGCCATTGCACGTACTCGTCGTACGTCGCAGTGCTTGGGTCGGGTTGCAGCTGGCCATTGCCATGGCGGCGGATCAGGTAATCGACGATAGCGCCGGACTCGATCAGGACATGAGGGCCATCCTCAATAACCGGTGATTTGCCCAGCGGGTTAATGGCTTTCAGTTCAGCCGGAGCGAGGTTCGTGTTGGCGTCTCGCTGGTAGTGCTTGATCTCGTAGGGCAGCGCCAGCTCCTCCAGTAGCCATAAAATACGCTGCGAGCGGGAATTGTTGAGATGGTGAACGATGATCATGAGGTCTCCCTTGAGACGGTGAGTACCTAGGGAAGACTGCTCAGGCGCACTGGGGTTCTAAACGATTGTCCTCTGTACGCGCGATAGCAAGACCCTGCGTTGACAGACAGAATGCATGCTGGCTCTGACAGTGCCAGCCTGGATGAGGAATCCAAACCGGCAATGCCGCTGCAGCACCCGTGGGGTTGATCTGCCGAAGGGTCAAAACGCAACTGAAGTCTGTACGTAAACCGTACGGGGTTCCCCAACGTATTTGCCTCGGTTGTTATCGTCGAACGAGCGAGTGTAGTACTGGCGGTTGAGCATATTTTTGATGCCAACTGCAACATTCAAATCAGACAGCTGAGGGCCGAAGTCGTAGCCGGCGCGGCTGCTGAACACCATGTAGCCGGGAATGCGCCCGGTACTGCCGTCAGCGCTTTCGTCCGAAGTGTTGGCATTGTCGGCAAACTGACTGCTCTGAAACGAGCCGTCCAGGTTCAACTTCCATGGGCCCCCTGTGTAACTCACTCCCATCGTGCCCTTGTGCTTTGACGAAAACGGCACACGGTTGCCTTTGTTGGGGCCATTTTCTCGGATCGTAGCGTCGACGAAGGCATAGGTTGCATAGACGTCGTAACCCGCCAAGGCAGGCGTAAAGGCGTCGAGAGCGTAGTTGATGCTCGATTCAATACCCTGATGGCGTGTCTCGCCGCGCGCGATAATGGTGTCGTTTGTCTGGTTGCTGTCGTACTGATTGTCGAAGTTGATCAGGAAGGTGCCGATCTCGGCCCGCAGGTTACCGTTGTCATAGCGGGTGCCGAGCTCCCATGTCCGCGCCTTCTCCGGCTTCACTTCGCCGCCGGTTACGCGGTTGGGCATCTGGCTGTATTGCACGCTTCCGAACGAGCCCTCGGTATTGGCGTACAGATTCCAGCTGTCGGTCAGGTGGTAAAGCACGTTCAGTGCAGGGAGTGCTGTGTTGTAGTCGCCCTGGTATTTGACACCGCTCAGGTTGTTGTTTTGAGCGGTGTCGATCATCTCGTAGCGAATGCCCGGGGTGACTGTCCACTTGCCGATGTCGATTCGGTCGTCAATATAAAATGCATGAGCCTCGGTCGCGCCACGGGTGTCACGGTCGTTGCGGCTGGCAGTTGTGGGCAAGTCACCATTTGCCGGCTCACGATAGCGCATCTCATGACCTGCTTCGTTTACGTAGCGATAGCCGATGCCGACCTCGTGCGAAGACTCCCCCACCGCGAAACCCTGGGATAGACGGGTTTCCAGACCACGCACCCAATATTCTCGGGGCGACAGAGACACAAAGCTGCCTTGGTCCAGATAACCACTGCGCAGCGTCTTGGTGAAGAATGTGTTGGCGGTAAAAACCCGCGCGTCCTGCTCGTAGCGATAACCAACGTTGAGCAGTGTGCGTCGGCCCCAGAACTTGTCTTTCAGACGCGTCGATTGATACGGATCGGCATCGTAGTCCGCGACGCTGAGGCCGCCCGGCATCTGGGCTTCGCCATCGTAGTACTGAGCCATTGCGTTCAGGCTGTTGGCCTCATCGATCTGGTATTTACCCTTGAGAATCAGGTCATCAATTTGCGTGTCGCTGTGCTCGCGCCAGTCGCCGCCGCGAACGCCGGAATAGAGGATCGCCCCGCCCATACCGTTATCAGCAGTCCCCCCGGCCAACAGGCTACCGGTGGTTTTGAAGCCGTCATGGCTGGAGCCTGGACTGGTCTCGGTCTGAACGCCGCCCTTGAGCGTGGCTTCGTCGGGGATGGCTCGGGTCACGAAGTTAACGATGCCGCCCACGTTTTGGGGGCCGTAGCGCACCGCGCCGCCGCCGCGCACGACGTCCACTGCATCCATGTTGCCCATGCTGATCGGCGCGAATGACAACTGAGGCTGGCCGTACGGCGCGAAGGGTACCGGGATGCCATCCATCAAGACGGTCGAGCGCGTCGCCAGGCGCGGATTGAGGCCGCGAATACCGAAATTCAGTGCCATGTCATGGCTGCCGGTGCCGTTGTTTTCCGGAGCGTTGACGCCGGGCACGCGGTTCAGCACATCACGTGCCGAGGTGGCACCTGCGCGCTCGAATTCCTCGCGGCGAACGACGTCTCGTGCGCCAGGGTGTTCGAAAACATTGATCTGCTGCGCTTCACCCAGCCAGTCGCCGACTACCGTTGATACCCCCAACTCGATCGGTGCGGCAGGTGCACTGGCAGCTTGCACGGTAAAGCCATTATTCCCATCGGCAACGGCTTGAAGACCCGTGCCTTCAAGCAACGCGGCCAGACCTTGCCCGGGTGTGTATTGACCTTGGAGGCCGCGACTCCTCAGGCCGCTGGCGACCTGTGAGCCATACGAGATCAGGACGCCTGATTCCCGGCCAAACTGATTCAACGCCGTTTCCAGTTCACTCGGGGCGATGTCATAGGCTTTGGGCCCCGTCTCGGCGGCATGGGCTATCGAGAGGCTACCCAGCGAAAAGCTTGCGCTAAAAATGATGTGGCGCAACGTGCGTCCCAAAGGGGAGGGCTGTGTGGGGCGGGCTGACATGCAGGATTCCTTTGGCGGGAAGATTAGAGTGCTTACCTGTCTGTCACGCGAAGGACGCGATACGGCTCACGGATTTTCAAAATTCTTTGCGTAGCGCGGTTCCGCCGCGGAAAACTGCCTCTCCCGCGCTGAGGAATCGCGTCGAGCTGCGAGTCGCCATGCTCCGCTCAACCTGCGGCGCGGACGCCTGGCGTCTCGCTGAACGACAAGCGGGGACTTAAGCCCGCGCCTGCACGTTCACCCAATAGCGAGTAAAACGCTGCACATGCACAGGCAAGACGGTTTCCAGCGTGTCGAGAATGCGTTCGCTGTCAGCCACTGGGTAAGTGCCGGAGATCAGCAGGTTGGCCACGTTCACATCGCAGTTCAGACGGCCACGGCGGTAACGCGACAGCTCGTCAAGGAAGTCGCCCAGCTTCATGCTCGACGCGACAAGCATGCCGTGGGTCCAGGCTCCGCTGCCGGCGTCCAGCGGTTGTAAGCTTCCCCAGGCAGTGCGGCTAAACGTCACCTGTTGCTGCGCTTGCAAGATAAGGCCAGGTCTCGCCTGGTCAGCGACTTGCAGCTCAACTGTTCCAGCGAACACCGCCAGTTGCGTGCGGCCCTTGAACTGACGCAGATTGATACGACTGGAGGCGGTCGCGACGTTGATGTTGCCTTCGGCAGTCAGGAGGCTCAGCGGGCGAGGGTCCACCGAATCGGTCACAAGGATTTCTCCGGACAGCAACCGTATCCGACGCTGCTGTGCATTGAATTCCACATCCACGGCGCTGGCAGTGTTCAGCTGAATCCGGCTGCCATCCCCCAGGGATACGTTGCGCTGTTCGCCCACGCCACTGTTGTAGTCCGCGAGCAGGGGCTGCAGCGCAATCTGGTCACGCAGGCTCAGACCCGCGACGGAGCCCGCCCCCAGCAGCAACAGCAGTTTGAGGGCATGGCGTCGCCCCTTGGAGTTGGGCGCACCCAGCGCCGCATGTGCGAGCGGTGAGGAAAGACCGCTCAGGCGTTGATTGACCCGCTGTATATGCGCCCATGCCCGCTGATGCTCGGCGTTGCCATTGAGCCAGACCTGCCAGGCCTTCTGGCGAGCAGCGCTTAAAGGCCCTTCTTGCGTCTCCAGCAGCCAGTCGATGGCCTGCTGCGCTACTTCAGGCGGGATATCGGACTTATTGAGGGAATCGCCGTTGGGGTTCATAGGGCGAAATAGCAGCGCAACGCAGCCTTGTTGATATGGCGTTTGACCGTTGCGATGGAAATGCCAAGCGCACTGGCGATATCGCCGTGGCTCAAACCATCGACTTGGGACATCAGAAAAGCACGCCTCACGGGAGCAGGAAGCCCGTCCAGTAGCTGATCGAGTTCCACAAGGGTTTCAAGAATGATTGCCTTTTCTTCCTCAGACGGCATGACGCCTTCAGGCAGTTCTGCAAGCGTCTGGTAATAGGCGCGTTCAAGGTCCTGACGCCGGTAGTAATTGCACAGCACCCGCCGCGCTACCGTGGTCAGGAACGCTCTTGGCTCTTCAATTTGTTGTGCACTGCGGGAGACCAGGACTTTGATGAACGTGTCCTGCGCCAAATCAGCTGCGCTGTGGGGGCAGCCGAGCTTGCGCCTCAACCAACCCGTCAACCAGGCGTTATGCGCCCGGAACAGGCCGTCTACGGTGTGTGCAAGGGCAGGGTGGACGAGAGACATCGGGAAGAGCGATCCAGGGGATTCGTGCGGGGCATGGATTCTGTCAGACTCTGCTGCGTATGAGAATATTTATCATTCAAATAAGGTCCGTCTCTCGTCCTGTGCGCGCATTTGCCTCTAGCTTGCTACACGCATGCTGATAGGTTACGCGATCACTGAATCACGGCGCTGGCCTTCACACGAGCGTCATCCCCTTTTGGAGCTTTCATGTCGTCAAGCAAACGTGACATAGCGCGTGTTGAGCGTCGCCTCGCCGCCACGCTGACTGAGGCCTGCGAGACTGCCGCGGCTGAAATCCCTGGCTTCGAATGGCTGACTCACACGGTAGACCATGCGCAGTTCCAGCAAAGCCTGCGGGTTATATGGGTTTTCGATACTGAGGCAAACAAGGAACAAGCGATCGCTGGAGGGCAGGACGCACGAATGCGTGAACTGACCGCCGCGGCGTTGAGCAAGGTTGACGTGGAGGCTCAAAGTCTCGTCCGATGCGTGCGTTTTGATTCCGAAGAAGCATGTCTGCGTCATGACGGTGGAGACTGGCGTGTGCGTCTGGCCAGGATTCATGGCGCGTAGAGGCGATGTGTCCAACCCCGACATGCCGACCTGCCCGAGCAGTTGTAACATAAGCGCCGAACGCAGGGACAGAGCCGGGCTGCGTCAATCAACTTGAACATCTGCCTCGACAAGGTCTCTGACAATAACGCGGCGCGACTCTGTGCTGCGCCATATCGCAGGGAGACTAGGCTCGCATGAACGTTCTTATGATTCTTACATCGCACGATCAGCTCGGCGACACCGGTAAAAAGACCGGGTTTTGGCTCGAAGAATTCGCGGCGCCGTATTACACCTTCATAGACGCAAACGCCCAGGTCACCTTGGCGTCGCCAAAGGGCGGACAGCCGCCGCTGGACCCAAAAAGCGACGAGCCCGATGCCCAGACCGAAGCCACGCGCCGCTTCAAGGCAGACAGCAATGCGCAGGCGGCCCTGGCAAATACGCTGCCGCTGGGCGAAATCGATCCCTACAATTTCGACGCCGTGTTTTACCCAGGTGGCCACGGCCCGCTGTGGGACCTGGCTGAAGATCTGGATTCCAAAGTGCTGATCGAAGCTTTCTACGCTGCCAATAAGCCGATTGCTGCCGTTTGCCACGCGCCTGGGGTATTTAAGAACGTCTGCACACCTGACGGCCATCCAGTGGTGCATGGGAAGAAGGTCACAGGCTTTACCAACTCTGAGGAGCAAGCCGCCGGCCTGACCGAGGTCGTGCCGTTTCTGGTCGAAGACATGCTCAAGGAAAAAGGTGCCCTTTATTCCAAAGCTGCAGATTGGGCCAGCTATGTGGTGGAAGACGGCCATTTGATCACCGGTCAGAACCCGGCTTCGTCCGAAGCCGCGGCTGAGGCACTGCTCAAGCGCCTGGCCCAGGAACAGGCGGAGTGATCCAGCCTGCCTGGCCTGCCCCTGTGCAGGCCAGGCAGAATGTGCGCAGCGAGCGGCGTCCTGGCCTCTGCGTTAACAACGCTTGCACCTGAACGCGAAGCCCATCGACACCACCCGCCGCCGCATCCCACTCGCCGTACCGCCCCGAACATCCCCCCGGTTATTCACCCGACCAGTGCCCGCGCCCTCGCTTCAAGTCGGCTTTGCCACAGCCGATACAGAAAAAAGCGTTGCGTACGCCATGCCTACGCACCGCAATCCTTTCTAGTGAGCCAGCGATGAACCCATTCAACCTCTTCAATCGATCCCGAGCCAGCGGCCAGGGAGCGATCAGCCTTAACTGCACGGCAGGCGAACTCGACCGTGTCCTGGCAGGGGTGCGTTCAATGCCCGTTCTGGTCACAGGTTTTGTCTCGCCGCATTTGGACATCGACCAGATCGCCGCGCGCATCAAGCAACGCTTCCCCGACAGCACTCTCAGCCTGTGCACCACCTCGGGCGAGCTGTGCAACAGTTCTGGCAGCCTGTACTGCGCTACCGGAGATCGCTGGGATCGCATCGTGCTGCAGCTGTTCGAACGAAGCGTGATTGCCTCCGCCGAGGTGGTGATGGTGCCGCTGGAATGCGAAGACATACGCAGCGGCGGCAAGCGAATGGAGATGCGCGAGCGCATTGAAAAGCTGGTCGGCAACATCCGCCGCGCTCAGGTGACCACGAGCATCGATCATCGCGACACCCTCGCCTATGTGGTGTTCGACGGGCTGTCGGCATCCGAATCGTTCTTCATGGAAGCGCTGTATGAGTCCGGTCGTTTTCCCTGCCTCTTTGTAGGCGGCTCGGCCGGGGGTAAATCGGATTTCAAGAAGACGCTCATTCACGACGGCAAGCGCAGCTACCAGAACCATGCGCAAATAGTCTTCATCAAGACCGCCCCCGATATTCGGTTCGGCGTGTTCAAAAGCCAGAACTTCAAGCCTGCCGGGCTGACGCTGAGCGTTCTGACCGCATCCGTTGAAGATCGTACGATCGATCAGGTGATCGACAGCCAGGGCAACATCATGAGCATGGTGCAGGCCCTGTGTAATGCATTCAGTTGTGATGCCCAGGCGCTGGAAAAGAACCTCGCGGACTACTCATTTGCCATTCGGGTGGGCGATGAGTTGTTTGTGCGTTCCATTGCGCGGATCGACCATGCGCAGCAAATCATTCAACTGTTTTGCGACGTGGCACCCGGCGAAGAATTGGTGATGGTCAAACGCACCCCGTTGCGCGAAGCCACGCGCGTCGATTATGAGCAGTTCCTCAGGGGCAAGGGTGGACAACCCGTCGCCGCCATCCTCAATGACTGCATCTTGCGCAGGGCGAACAACGGCAAGGATCTGGGCAGCATGGCCGGATTGTTTGGGGATGTGCCTCTGGTGGGATTCTCGACGTTCGGTGAAATTCTGGGCCTGAACCTCAACCAGACGCTCACGGCGATCTTCTTTTTCAGAGTGGCGAAAGGCGCGTCTTTCGCGGACGAGTATGTTGATCGCTTCATTGCGCACTATGGCGAGTTCAAGGCGTTTTTCCTGCGCCGCCAGTTGAAGAAAATGGTCGGCCTGAACCACGTTATCGTGAAGCAGATCGAGTCCTTCAAGCTGAACGATTTCAACAACGCGCTGGATACCCGAGGGCTGGACACCAAGGTGTTGCCGGTTTTCGAAGGCCTGGCTGCACTGGGTCGCGTCCTGGCTCAAGCCGGGCAGCAGCAGGAAGAGATGTCCACCCAGATCAAGCACTATTCTGGCGAGTTACACCTGTCGATGGATGATCTGGCAGGCACCATAGACCAACAGAACGCGGTGTCGGCGAATGCCGGCAGCACGGTTGAAGCACTGGCCAGCCAGGCGGACGAAGCGGTGGTCGGCGCGCGTGCGCTGGCAGGGTCAAGCCTGCGTATTCAATCGATCGTACAAGTGATCCAGCAGATCGCCGGCCAGACCAATCTTCTTGCCCTCAACGCAGCCATTGAGGCAGCACGGGCGGGTGATTTGGGTCGCGGCTTTGCGGTCGTGGCGGACGAGGTGCGCAAGCTGGCGGAAATCACGCGCAAGAACGCCGCAGAAATCGGCGTTGATATCGACTTGCTCTCAAGCGAGATCCAGCGCGTGGCGCAGCAGATCGAGGACCAGTCCAGCGGCGTGAGTGCCTTGCGCGAAATGCTCGACACGCTGGAACACTCCAGTCAGGCCACCGAAGGCACTGCTCGGCGGACCAAGGCCATCGCTGACACATTGACCGGCTTGACCCACGCCAGACCTTGACCCACGATGCCTGCTTGTCGGTAATCGACAAAAACCGGGACCACGAGTGAGTTATGGCAAAAAGACCGTCCATTGAACAGCGACGCGAGTTCGGCAAGTTTCTCTCCAGCCGCCGCGCGCGGCTTGATCCGAAAGATTTCGGTTTGCCTGAAGGACCGCGTCGGACCCCGGGTTTGCGTCGCGAAGAAGTCGCGGCCCTGGCTGGCGTGAGTGTCAGCTGGTACACCTGGCTTGAACAGGGCCGGGACATTCAGCCTTCACCGGATGCGCTGCAACGAATCTCCAAGGTGCTCAAGCTGGATCGTGTGGAGTCCGCTCACCTGTATGCGCTTTCTGCGCTTGAGGTGCCGACCGCGCCAACCGGGGGAGGGGTGACTGCCGGTCTGGAAATGCTGGTGCGCGCGGTCAATCCCATCCCCGCCTACGTGCGCAACGCCCGCCTGGATATTCTCGCGTGGAACGACGCCATCGCCGAGCTGTTCGTGGATTACGGCTCGCTGCAGCCTCATGAGCGCAACACGTTGCGTCTGTTGTTTTTGTATATCCCGTACCGGACCATCATCCTTGACTGGGAACAGATGGCCCGAGGCATGATCAGTGCGTTTCGGGCTTCGCGCGCGCTGGCGCAGGACAAGGCACCGTTCGACAGTCTGGTTGAAGAGCTCTCGGCCCTCAGCCCCGAGTTTCAGGAGTGGTGGCAGGACACCGAAGTCAAAGGATTCGAAGAAGGCCGCAAGCGCCTGTTGCATCCCATCAGCGGCTATATCGATTTCACTTACGTCGCCCTGACACCCGAGGGGCGACCGGACTTGTCGCTGGTGACCTATATCCCGCGCCACACTGCCTATGACTCACGGTCATAGGATAACAACACGCCTTCCTGGCCTTTCCGGGCTTACCTAGAGTGGCGGTCATCGCAGCGCAAAAGTGCTGCACCGACCGCCAAACGAGGTAATGACCATGTCTGATTTGAGCTCGATCTCTACGCCAAACGTCGCCACGTCGCGCAACCCCGCTACCGGCGAGCTGATCGCCACTTATCCTTTCCAGACGCAGAGCGAAGTCGAGCAATTGCTTGATGCCAACGGTGCAGCTTTTCGCCTGTGGCGCGCCACGCCGATGGCCGAGCGAGTATTGGCTTATCGCCGTCTGGCCGCCACGCTGCGCGAGCGTTCGGAGTCCTTTGCTGCGTTGATCACCGCCGAGATGGGCAAGACCCTGGGCGCCGCGCGAGGGGAGGTGGAGAAATGCGCTGCCACGATCGAGTGGATTGCCGATAACGGCCCAGCGATTCTCGCTGACGAGCCGGTCAAGGTAGAGGGCGAGGATGAGGTTCACGTTTCGTTCTTGCCGATTGGCACTGTGCTGGCGGTGATGCCCTGGAATTTCCCGCTGTGGCAGGTGATTCGCGCTTCCGGGCCGATCATGCTGTCGGGCAACGGCTTCATGCTCAAGCATGCACCGAACGTGATGGGCTCGGCTTATGCGTTGCAAGAGGCCTATGAATCCGCTGGCTTCCCTAAAGGGTTGTTCACCAACCTCATTGCCGATAACGAAACGGTCGCCCGCACGATTGAAGACCCACGCATTGCAGCTGTCACCCTGACCGGCAGCATGCGCGCTGGTTCGGCGGTGGCGGCCACTGCCGGCAAGGCGCTCAAGAAAAGCCTGTTGGAACTGGGCGGTTCGGATGCGTTCATCGTTCTGGCCGACGCCAACATTGACCTGGCAGTGAAAGCGGCCGTCGAAGCACGCTTTCAGAATGCCGGTCAGGTCTGCCTGGCCGCCAAACGCTTTATCCTTGAAGCGCCAATAGCCGAGCAATTCACGCGCAAATTCGTCGCGGCGGTTGAGCAACTGAAGGTCGGTGACCCGCTCGACAGCGCAAATAATGTCGGCCCTATGGCCCGTGCCGATTTGCGTGACGAGCTTGATGGCCAGGTTCAACGCACCCTCGCCGCTGGCGCGACCTTGCTGCTGGGCGGGCACAAGATTGACGGCCCGGGCAACTTTTATGCACCTACCGTGCTGGGCGATGTGGCGCCAGGCATGGCGGCCTTTGATGAAGAAACATTTGGCCCGGTGGCAGCCATCACTGTCGCTGCGAATGCGGAAGAAGCCATCGTGCTGGCCAACACCAGCGATTACGGTTTGGGCGGCAGCCTGTGGACCCAGGACATCGCGCGGGCCCAGCGCATCGCCCGTCGTCTGGAGACCGGTGGCGTGTTCATCAATGGTTTCCCGGCCACCAATGCGCGTATCCCGGTGGGCGGCGTCAAGAAGAGCGGCTATGGCCGCGAACTCTCGCACTTCGGCCTGCGCGAGTTCACTAACGCGCAGGCTGTCTGGGCCAAAAGCGTTGACTGATATCCAGTGAGCGATATCAGCATGGGTGGGGCTCTGTAACCGCCCACGCTGCAAAAAGCCGTCGCACGTGCGACGGTTTTTCTATGCCTGCCATTCGGCCGCGTCTGATTCAGCTGATGGGGTGCAGGTCAGCGGGGTCAGGCCTATCAGTTCGATGGGCGCGGCGTCTCAGTGTGCGTCTGCATAGGCCTCAATCAGATCCTGAAGCGCGGCGACACAGCTTGTCGCGAGACCCGTCAGGCGGTGAGTCCTACGCTGCGCTGATGGCGTGCTGGTCTCGCTACGCCCATGTTTGTCGGCGCTCTTTGTGGGCGTTAGACCGTAACGCTGGCGAAACCCTGAGAACCCAGTTGGCCGGCGTGGATACTTCCAGCCAGATTGCAACGGCCTGCCTCAGGCATCCGTCTGTGGGATCAGGCGTCTTCGATATCTGCTCCCGCGTCGTCCGCCATCACAAGATCGCTATTGCGACCATGGTCTGCGCGCGTGGGTCCGAGTACCGTCAGGTTGAGTGCGTTATGACGTTGAAGTGTTTTACCAGCAGTAAACAGGAGCTTGTCAGGCGAAGCATCTGCCCGTCGCTGACCGGCATACAAAGGTGTTTGCACAGGAATAGAAGGGGGGCAGTGATCGTGTCAACGCCGGAGCGGCGCTGTGCCGCGCCTGTTCCCTTGAAGTATGTTCGGGTTCCTGTGATGTACCAGAGGCTGTCAACGCCGCGATCAAACGACAAAGCCCGACATAAAGTCGGGCCTGGGCTTGGATGAATCCGTTCATTACCAGTTCATGGCGTTGATCTCGCTAGAGGTGTTGGAAGGGAGAGGTGCGCACACCTCTCGCCATTGGCTGTGCATCAGGCTGATTTGTTTTGCAGTGCCTTGATCAGGACGTCTGCCGCCGGGCCTGAAGATGCCGGGTTCTGCCCGGTGATGAGCAGGCCGTCGGTCAGCACGTAAGAGCCCCAGTCCGGGCCTTTCGAGTAGACGCCGCCCAGCGATTTGAGAACATCTTCGACCAGAAAAGGTACGACATCAGTCAGGCCGACGGCTTCTTCTTCGCTGTTGGCAAAACCGGTGACTTTCTTGCCATTGACCAGCGGCGTGCCGTCGGCGTTTTTCACATGACGCAGGACACCAGGCGCGTGGCATACGACTGCGACCGGTTTATGTGCCGCGATGAACGACTCGATCAACTGAATGGAGTTTTGATCTTCGGCCAGATCCCACAATGGACCATGGCCACCCGGATAAAACACAGCGTCAAAATCTGCCTGGGAGACGCTGTCCAGGCGCACGGTGTTGGCGAGTTGAGCGGTGGCTTTCTCGTCTTTTTCGAATCGACGCGTCAGGTCGGTCTGGAAGTCAGGCTCGTTGCTTTTCGGGTCCAGCGGAGGCTGGCCACCTTTTGGTGAAGCCAGAACGATTTCGGCATTGATGTCGCTGAACGCGTAGTAGGGCGCGGCCAGTTCTTCAAGCCAGAAACCGGTCGGACGACCAGTGTTGCCAAGGGTGTCGTGAGAGGTCAGAACCATAAGCACTTTCATTGTGTATTCCTTTTTAGCTGAGTTGAAGACTGCTGCGCAGTCAAAGTTGTGGAACAGTAGGTGGAACGTTAATAGACCAGTCGTCTAAGAAGTGGGCAAAAAAGAGCTTGTTAGCCGCTTTGGTAATCCACTGTCTTGGCAGTAAGCGATGCATCAGGGCGGGCTGCGGGACGCCTGCATCCGCCAGCGATGTGAGTGAGGTTGCAAGCGCAGTAAGCGTTGTCCTGATCTTCATCACGTCAGTCTCGTGGCGGGTCAATATGGGTACACCTTAACTCTGAGTAGACCAGTCGTCTATAGGTATTTCATAATATTTTTTTGCTGGCCGGGGGTCGTGAGAGAGGGTTGGGTTACCGGCGAGCAGAGACCGGCGCTAGCGCAGGACACGGTCTGGGCTCAGATGAAGAAAAGTCGAGATCGGAGAACGGATTTCCAGGCTAGCGGTGCCTGTTCAGGCAAGCCGCAATATTGCGCGCGTCGAGGCCATGGCGGTCTCGAACGGGGCGAGGCTCTTCTCAATCTTGACCATTACGCTGGCGCCGACCCAAAGCTGGTAGAGACTTTGCGCAACGGCATAGGGATGCTCGCAGGCGGGCAGTGAGCCGTCGGCAACGCCGGCCTCAATTGCGCTGCCCAGGCGGTCAGTGATCCCGGAAGTCCCGCGCTTGAGAACGGCGCGCATCGATTCCGAAAGATCGGCCACTTCCACGCCGAGCTTCACAGCAAGGCATTTGCCCTGGCAGTTCTCGAACGACTGGGTGTTCTGCCAGACCCGCCAGTAATTCATCAAGCGCTCGCCCATCGACAAACCGGGCTCGCCGAGAATGCGATCAATATCCGCAAGGTAATCGTCGAAGTAGTTTTCAAGCAAAGCCTCGCCAAAGGCGTCCTTCGAACCGAAGTAATGGTAGAAGGAGCCTTTCGGTACGCCGGCAGTGGCCAGAAGCTCGTTCAGACCGACAGCGGAATACCCTTTGGCGGCCATGAGACGCTGGCCGACGTCGAGGATTCCTTGACGGACATCAGATGAACCGCGTGCAGTGAGAGTAGTCATAGCGTCGGAGAATACATCCTAGTAAGTCGGTCTACTAGCGGAATCTGATGGACGCGCAGGTCAGCGCATGCGGCAGTTGCAAGAGGTGGCCGACGGCTCCGTTGAAAAGCCGTCGTGCCGAGAGGGCGGACGCTGGATCAAAAGGGGCTAGATGTGATCCGCGCCCTCGGCTACTCCCTGATCCTCACCCAGAAACCCGCCGCTCTGATGGTGCCAAAGCCGGGCGTAGGTGCCGTTTCTGGCCAGTAACTCGGTGTGTGTGCCCTGCTCGATGATGCGCCCATCGTCCATTACGATCAGTCGGTCCATGGCTGCGATGGTCGACAACCGGTGGGCGATCGCGATCACGGTTTTGCCCTTCATCATCTCGTCCAGGCTTTCCTGAATCGCCACTTCGACTTCGGAGTCCAGCGCGCTTGTGGCTTCATCAAGTAGCAGGATCGGCGCGTTCTTCAGCATCACGCGGGCAATGGCGACACGCTGGCGCTGGCCTCCCGAAAGCTTGATACCGCGCTCACCCACCAAGGTGTCGTAACCACTGTGACCCTGCTTGTCGCTGAGCTGACTGATGAATCCGTCGGCCTGAGCGTTGGCTGCGGCAGCGCGGATTTCTTCGTCGGTCGCGTCGGGGCGGCCATAGGCAATGTTGTCGCGAATCGAGCGATGCAACAGCGACGTGTCCTGCGTGACCATGCCGATAGCGCTGCGCAGGCTGTCTTGCGTGACCTGTTTGATGTTTTGGCCATCGATGCGGATCTCCCCGCTGTCCACGTCATAGAAACGCAGCAGCAAATTGATGAGCGTGGATTTGCCCGCGCCGGAACGGCCCACCAGACCAATCTTCTCGCCCGGACGGATAGCCAGGCTCAGGCCGTCCAGCACCTGACGCTCGCCGTTGTAGTTGAAGCTGACGTTATCGAAAGTGACCGCACCACCGGTAGTCACCAGCACGCTTGCATCAGGCGCGTCTTGCACCTTCGGCCCCTGGGTCAAGGTGGCCATGCCGTCCTGCACCGTGCCGATGCTCTCGAACAGCGAGGTCATTTGCCACATGATCCAGTGGGACATGCCGTTGATGCGCAATGCCATGGCGGTGATGGCCGCCACGGCGCCGGTCCCTACGTCACCTTGGTGCCACAGCCACAACGCATAACCGCCGGCGCCGAGAATCAGCGCTACCACCAGCGCCTGATTGACGATCTCGAACTGGCTGACGAGGCGCATCTGGCGGAAGCCGGTTTGCTTGAAGTCCTCCATGGCTGCGCGCGCAAAATGCGCCTCACGCTTGGAGTGGGAAAACAGTTTCACGGTGGTGATGTTGGTGTAGGCGTCCGAGATTCGCCCCGTCATTGAAGAGCGGGCGTTGGCCTGCTCCTGACCGACTTTGCCCAGGCGCGGCACGAAGTACAGCATCGCCAGCCCGAACAGGACGATCCAGGCAATGAACGGCAGCATGAGCTTCAGGGCAAAGCCGCCTGCCAGGGCGATGATTGCCAGGAAATACACACCGATGCCGGGCGCGATTTCAATCAGAGTGAAGAGTACTTCCCGCACCGCCAGCGCGGTCTGCATCACCTTGGTGGTGACCCGGCCGGAAAACTCATCGGAGAAGAACGACAGGCTCTGCCGCAGCATCAAGCGGTGAAAGTCCCAGCGCAGTCGCAGCGGCAGGTTGATCGCCAGCACCTGATGCTGAAGCATGGTGCGCAATGCAATCAGGCCAATGCTGACGACCAGGACAATGCCAATGCCCCACAGCGCTCGACTTTCCTGTTCAGCAGCGACGCCTCCGGCTTTCCATGTCGAAAGAAGGTCGACGACCTGCCCGAGAAACGAAAACAGCCAGGCCTCATAAAGCGAAACGCACGCACTGAGCACCGCGAACATGAGGATGTAACCCCGGGCGCCGCGGGTGCAGGCCCACAGAAAACGGGCCAGCCCCACCGGCGGCGGCGGTGCTTCATCGGGGGGGAAGGGGTCGAGCCGTCGTTCAAATACGCCCAGCATGAAGGTCTCCAAAAACTGTCCAGTGAATCAGATTCTGCCATCGATTAGCTGGCTTGCGGGTTTCGCAGGCAATGCGGCGAGCTTTGTCTCTTTAATAAATGACTCTCCTGCGATTTCGAACGCTTCATTCGACGGCCTGCTGTTAAGTGATCGCTCAACGGATGCCGTGCTACTTTTCCTGCCGATTTCAATCATGCGGACCTTCCGTCCGCATGCGCATTCAGGTTATTGCCCATGACACACATCTCCGAACGCCTCCTGGTCCAGGCGCATCTGGACGCCAGGCAGCCCAGAACCCTGAGCGAGGAAGAAGAGGCCCGGTACCGCCAGTTGATTGCGGCCGAGCTCAAGGCGCGGGACGCTGTGCTGGTGGCTCACTATTACTGCGACCCGGTCATTCAAGCGTTGGCCGAAGAAACAGGGGGTTGTGTTTCCGACTCTCTGGAGATGGCGCGGTTCGGCAAAAACCATCCGGCGAAAACTGTTCTGGTCGCCGGCGTGCGCTTCATGGGGGAAACCGCGAAAATTCTTACCCCCGAGAAACGCGTTCTGATGCCAACGCTGGACGCCACGTGCTCCCTGGATCTGGGCTGCCCCGTCGAGGATTTTTCCGCGTTCTGCGATCAGCACCCCGACCGTACCGTGGTGGTCTACGCCAACACCTCAGCCGCCGTGAAAGCGCGGGCCGACTGGGTGGTGACCTCCAGCTGCGCGCTGGAAATCGTCGAAAGCCTCATGGACAACGGTGAAAAAATAATCTGGGCACCTGACAAGCACCTGGGTCGTTACATTCAGCGTCAGACCGGTGCCGACATGTTGTTGTGGGACGGCGCCTGCATCGTTCACGAGGAGTTCAAGTCCCGTCAGTTGGAAGACATGAAGGCGTTATACCCCGATGCAGCGATTCTGGTGCATCCCGAGTCACCCGAGTCCGTCATTGATCTCGCTGACGCGGTGGGGTCTACCAGCCAGTTGATCAAGGCGGCGCAAACGTTGCCCAATTCAATGTTCATCGTTGCCACCGATCGCGGCATCTTTTACAAGATGCAGCAGCTGTGCCCGGACAAGACATTCATCGAAGCACCGACGGCGGGCAACGGCGCCGCCTGCCGCAGCTGCGCGCATTGCCCCTGGATGGCGATGAACACATTGGCGCGTACGCTTGAGTGTTTGCGCGAAGGCACCAACGAGATCTTCGTCGATCCGGCAGTTATCCCCCACGCCGTTCGGCCGTTGCAGCGCATGCTCGACTTTACTCAGGCGGCGCGCATGAGGAACACGGGAAATGCCTGACACGGCGTGTTCAAAGTAGGACCGGCTTCAGCCGGGAAGGCGTCACTCGCTAGATAGCAAATCCCAAATGTCCTCCTGGCCTTTCCCGGCTGAAGCCAGTCCTACAAGCGACAAGCGGATTCGATGCATTCTATCTTGCAGCTTAGGGCTTACCGCTTGTAGCTGACCACAACTCGCCTCAGTTCATCATGTCCTTCACGGCACGTTCCTGAGCGATGATTTCCTGCTGGCGCGCGTCAATCCTCGAGGCCAGCTGGAAGTTGTTGTTGGCACGCCGTTTGGCGAATTCGAGCTGCTGAATCGCCTGCTTGAAGTCGCCCATCAACGCGAAGTATTCCGCGCGAGCCTGATGCAGGCCAATGGTGTTGCCGGACAGGCCACGGGTGTCGGCCACCTGGTTCCAGATGTCGGGGTCATCCGGTCGAGTCTTGAGCAGAATCTCCAGCGACTTCAACGCTTCCGGGGCTTTGGACTGCTTGAGCAGGACATCGACCTTCGCTTGATTGAGCGGGTAATTATCGGGGTACAGATTCAGCATCCGGTCCACTCGCTGCTGAGCGTCGGGCAGGCGGTTATTGGAGATGTCGAGATTAACGGCAGCGAGGTTGTAGACGATGTTGTCCGGCGCCTTGTCGAGCAGCGGCTTCAACGTCTCACGGCCTTCGTTCAACTGACCCGCCTTGGTCTGCGCGAGCGCCAGGCCGTAGCGAGCGGCGTCGTTTTTCGGGTTCTCGGCCAGTTGTGCACGGAAGCGCTTGGCGGCCATGCCGGGAGTTTCTTCGTAGATCAGCACCGTTCGCGCGCGCATCAACTGGTACACCGGGCTGTCCTCCTTGCCGCCGGGCTTGGCTTGTTCGGCGCGGTTGCGGGTGTCGGCGATACGCGATTCGGTGACCGGGTGGCTCATCAGGAATTCCGGAGGCTTGGCGTCGTAGCGGTACTGACGCGCCAGGCGTTCAAACATGGTGGGCATGTTGCGCGGGTCGTACCCTGCCTTTTCCAGATTGAGAATGCCGATGCGATCGGCTTCCGATTCGTTCTGCCGTGAGAACCGCGCCTGCTCCTGAATGGCAGCTGCCTGAGTGCCAGCAATCGCGGCAATACCGGCATCGCCCGCCCCGGCGGCGGCCATGACGATACCCGCCAGCATCGCCGCCATTACCGGCACCTGCATCCGCTGCTGCGCCTGCACGCCCCTGGCGAAGTGCCGTTGTGAAAGGTGAGCCAGCTCGTGGGCGAGTACGGCTGCGTATTCGCCCTCTGTTTCAGCGTGCAGAAACAGCCCGCCGTTGACCCCGATAATCCCGCCCGGCGCCGCAAAGGCGTTGATCTCCGGGGTGTTGATCAGGATGAACTCGAGTCGGCGATCCTGCACCTGACTGGTTTCGGCAAGGCGGTAGACCGATGATTCGACAAAATCCTTGAGCAATGGATCGGACAGCTGCGCGACTTCAGAACGCAGCAACCCGAGCCACGCGCGCCCCAGGTCATGCTCTTGCTGCGGAGAAACGATGGATGAACTCGCGTCGCCGAGGGACGGCAGATCGTCTTCCGCAAAGCTCGGAGCCGCCAGCAGGCAGGCGAGTGTCAGCAGCGTGGGGCGCAAAAAATTCATGCACGAAACTCTGGGGCAGAAAGGCGCCACTGTAGCTGGCTCAATGGCTTGCTGACCAGAGTGGGGTATTCTGGAAAACTTGTAAGAATGTTCTTCCGCCGTTTTGCCTTTATGCAAACGCGGATGTGTCTAGCCGGAGAGAAGTGATGTCTGACGCTGTAGGACAACCCGCGGTCTGCGATGCAGAGCTCGACGCCAGCGGTCTTAACTGTCCGCTTCCTTTGCTTAAAGCCAAGATGGAACTCAATCGGCTGGCCAGCGGTGCGGTGCTAAAAGTGACGGCCACCGATGCGGGCTCACAGCGCGACTTCCGCACCTTCGCAAAACTGGCAGGGCATGTGTTGTTGCATGAGGAAAACGCTGACGGTGTTTACCGGTATTGGCTACGTAAAGCGTGAGCGCTTCTGACCTCCCGCACCCATAGGATATTTGATGTTCAAAGTGCTTCGCGACTGGATGCAGCGCTACTTCTCCGACGAAGAAGCGGTAGTGCTGGCGGTGCTGTTGATTCTCGGGTTTACCATTGTTCTCACCCTCGGCGGCATGCTCGCCCCGGTGCTGGCCGGGCTGGTACTGGCGTTTCTGATGCAGGGTCTTGTGAATCTGCTCGAACGCCTGCGTGTCCCAGAAGGCGGCGCGGTGGGGCTGGTTTTCGCCTTGTTCATGGGGGCGCTGGCCGTGTTTCTGCTGGTATTGGTGCCGTTGCTTTGGCATCAACTGATCACACTGTTCAACGAGCTGCCCGGGATGCTCGCCAAGTGGCAATCGCTGCTGTTACTCCTCCCGGAGCGCTATCCTCATCTCGTGTCTGATGAGCAGGTGCTACAGGCGATCGAAGTGGCGCGTGGTGAAGTCGGAAAATTCGGTCAGTGGGCGCTGACGTTTTCCCTCTCCAGCTTGCCGCTGCTGGTCAACATGATGATCTATCTGGTACTGGTACCGATCCTGGTGTTTTTCTTCCTCAAGGACCGCCGGATGATCAGCCAGTGGGCGAGAGGGTATCTGCCTCGCGAACGTACGTTGATCACCCGGGTAGCGGTGGAGATGAATCGACAGATCGCCAACTACATTCGTGGCAAGGTCATCGAGATCTTCATCTGCGGCATCGTCACCTATATCGCCTTCGTCACCATGGGCCTCAATTACTCGGCGCTGCTGGCCATGCTGGTGGGTATCTCGGTGGTGGTGCCCTATGTGGGCGCGGTAGTTGTGACCGTGCCGGTGGCGTTCATCGCGCTGTTCCAATGGGGCTGGAGCGATCAGTTCATCTACCTGATGGCGGTCTACGGCATCATCCAGACGCTGGATGGCAATGTGCTGGTGCCATTGCTGTTTTCGCAGACCGTGAGCCTGCACCCGGTGGCGATCATCTGCGCAGTACTGCTGTTCGGCGGGCTGTGGGGGTTCTGGGGGATTTTCTTTGCGATCCCGCTGGCGACCCTGTTCAAGGCCGTGCTGGATGCCTGGCCTCGGAATGAGCCGACGGTGGCGCCCTTGTTGTAGCGACGTGCAGGAGCACGCTTGCCCGCGATCGGCGTTGTCAGGGTCAATAGACGATGACTAAACGAATCCGATCGCGAGCGAGCTCACTCCCACATCATGGCGATCAGGCCTTATCGAGTGCCTGAGCGGCTTCAAGCACTGCTGCAACATGCCCCGGCACCTTCACGCCGCGCCATTCCTGGCGCAGCACACCGTTCTTGTCGATCAGGAACGTGCTGCGGTCCACACCCAGGTATTCCTTCCCATACAGCTTTTTCAACTTGATCACGTCGAACAGCTGGCACAGCGACTCATCCTTGTCGGAAATCAGCTCGAACGGGAACGCCTGCTTGGCCTTGAAGTTCTCGTGGGATTTCAGCCCGTCCCGCGAGACGCCGAACACCACCGTGTTGGCGGCCAGGAAGTCGGCGTGATGGTCGCGAAAGCCCTGGCCTTGGGTCGTGCAGCCGGGCGTGCTGTCTTTTGGATAGAAATACAGGACAACCTGCTGGCCTTTCAGCCCCGACAGGGTGACCGCCTGCTCACTGGTGGCCTGCACCTGGAAGTCGGCGACCGGTTGATCGAGTTCTACAGCCATTCGGGAATCCTTACATCGGTGCTTGAGGGCGCCATGGTTCGATCAGCGCATCGAGGTTGAGTGCGTCGGCGAAGTCCAGAAACTGGTCACGCAGCCAGCTGATCTGGGTGCCGGCCGGCAATGTCACGGTGAACGTCGCGTTGAGCATGGTGCCGCCGGTCTGCGGTGCCTGATAGGTGTCGCAGATCAGATTTTCCAGTTCGACATTGTGGTCGATGAAGAACTGGCACAACTCATTGATGATGTCAGGACGGTAGGCCGAGCTGACGTAGGCCACATAAGGCAGTGCCTCCGGGCGATTTTCCAGGGAGGCACTGCGCACTACGTTGACGGTGAAGGCATGCTTCTTGGCCAGATTTGGCAGCCCGGTTTCCAGGCGCGCCAAAGCGTCCCAGCTGCCGGAGATCTGCAGGATCAGCGCGCTGCATTCACCGTGACGGGTAAGGCGCGAGCTGACGACCGAGCAACGGCTTTCGTTACTGGCGCGGCACAGCACGTTGGTCAGCTCCATTGGGTTGGCGCCAAGGGCACTGATGACAAGGAATTGTTCGCGAACTGTGGGGATGGATGACATGCAGCATTCCTAAACGATGAGCGGTCGGTACGCAGCGGGCCTGTGCCGGCGGGCTCGACGAACGAAGACGTTGCAGGTTGCCCCGGCCCACGACCGCCAGTCGCTGCCATGAGCCTGTCATGGCGCGCGATAACGACGCTGGGTGGGGTGATTGGCAACAAAATCGAGCAGTCGAACGAGCCGGGCAGATGACCCGTACCGATCAAAGACCGAAGGGTAGCGAAAACCGTCGCCGAGGGGAATGCTCGCCTTGTGCAAGGATCATGGCGCCAGTACCATTACCGCTCTCTTTTTCCGGCAGGAGCGGTTTGCATGATTGCGGGCAGTATGGTGGCACTGGTCACACCCATGGATGCACAAGGTCGTCTCGATTGGGACAGCTTGAGCAAACTGGTGGACTTTCACCTGCAAGAAGGCACCAACGCCATTGTTGCCGTCGGCACCACAGGTGAGTCCGCGACGCTCGACGTCAACGAACACATCGAAGTCATCCGCCGTGTTGTTCAGCAGGTTGCCGGCCGCATTCCGGTGATTGCCGGCACGGGCGCGAACTCCACCCGCGAGGCGGTCGAACTGACCACCAACGCCAAGAACGCCGGTGCCGATGCCTGCCTGCTGGTCACCCCGTATTACAACAAGCCGACCCAGGAAGGCTTGTATCAGCATTTCAAGCACATCGCCGAAGCCGTCGATATCCCGCAGATTCTGTATAACGTGCCTGGCCGTACAGCCTGCGACATGTCAGCCGAGACCGTTATCCGCCTGTCGAAAGTCAAAAACATCATTGCCATCAAGGAAGCCACGGGTGACCTGCAGCGCGCCCGCGACATTCTCGCCGGTGTCAGCAGTGACTTCCTGGTGTACTCCGGAGACGACGCAACGGCGGTGGAACTGATGCTGCTGGGTGGCAAAGGCAATATCTCTGTCACCGCCAACGTTGCTCCGCGTGCCATGGCTGATTTGTGCAAGGCCGCCATGGCTGGCGATGCCGACGCCGCCCGCGCCATCCATGAAAAGCTGATGCCGCTCAACAAGACACTGTTCATCGAATCGAACCCTATTCCCGTGAAGTGGGCCTTGCATGAGATGGGTTTGATGCCAGACGGAATCCGTCTGCCACTTACCTGGCTCAGCGAGTCCTGCCACGAGCCGCTGCGTCAGGCCCTGCGCCAGTCCGGTGTATTGGTCTAATGAGGAAGCACTACGCAATGAAGCGACTGGCCGGACTTTCCGCACTTGCCTTGATTATCTCCAGCACCAGCGGTTGCAGCTGGCTTTTTGGTCAGGACGGTTATTTCCGTGATCGCAGCAGCGATTACCTTGAAGCCACCCAGAAGCCGCCAATGCAGCTGCCCGAGGGCGTTCAGGAAGTCAAACGTCTGGACCCACTGCTGCCTATCCCGCGCAACGTAGCCGACGACACCCAGAAGGGCGCATTCAACGTGCCGCGTCCGCAGCCGTTGTCCACCGTTCAGGACTCCGGCGACTACACGTTGCAGAAGAGCGGCGACAACCGCTGGATTCTCGCCCAGCGCGCCCCGGCCGAAGTCTGGCCAGTGGCCCATCAGTACTTTGAAGACAACGGTTTCCGCATCGCCGAGGATCGTCCGCAGACCGGTGAATTCAACACCACCTGGCAGCGCATGGATGAATTGTCCGCGTCGGTTGCCAAGCGCATGGGTGCCAGTGGCGATGCCGCCAACACCGAAAGCCGCGTCCGTGTGCGTATCGAGCCAGGTGTGCAGCGCAACACCAGTGAAATCTACGTGGTCAGCGTGCAACGCTCGGCGGGCAGCAACGACGATCCAGCCTTCCCGTCACGCAGCACCAACGTCGGCCTGGACTCGGTGCTCACCGACGACATGCTTGCCAGCCTGACCCGCACCGCCGAGAAGGGCGGGTCGGTCTCGCTGCTTGCCGCCCGTGATTTCGATACCCCTAGCCGCGTTTCCCTCAGCGAAGACGGCAGCGGCAACCCGGTGCTGAATCTGGGTGCGGATCTGGATCGCGCGTGGTCAAGCGTCGGTCGCGCCCTGAATCAGGGTGACTGGCGTGTTGAGGACATCAACCGCAGCCTGGGTCTGTACTACATCAACCTGGCGGAAAAAGCGGACAAACCGGAAAACAAGCCGGGCTTCCTCAGTCGCGTGTTCGGCAGCGAAGAGTCGAAAGAAGAGAAAGAAGCCCGCGCCGAGCGCTATCAGGTTCGCCTGAGCAAGGTTGGCGAAAACGTTCAGGTAACGGTCGAGAAGAACATCAACACCGTAGCCCCGACGGATATCGCGCGCCGCGTGCTCAGCGTCATTCAGGACAACCTGGGTTAAGTGCGCTTCGCAGTTCTGGGTAGCGGCAGTCGCGGTAACGGTACACTGGTTGCGAGCAACGACACCTACGTGTTGGTCGACTGCGGTTTCTCTCTAAGGGAAACCGAGCGACGGCTCGACCGGCTGGGCGTCAGCGGCAAACAGCTCAGTGCCATTCTAGTGACCCATGAACATGCCGATCATGTGCATGGCGTGGGCTTGCTGTCTCGGCGCTACGATTTACCCGTGTACCTCAGTGATGGCACGCTGCGCGGCATGCGCAAGCCGGTTGAAGCAGGTTTGCGGCTGGCCGGTGGGCAGGACCTGCGCATCGGGGGCTTAAGCATTGACGTGGTGTCCGTGGCTCATGACGCGCTGGAGCCCACCCAATTCGTTTTTAACGACGGGCGCCGTCGCTTCGGCTTGCTGACCGATCTGGGTTCGTATTGCCCGGTAGTGCTGGACAGCTATCGCGGGCTGGATGCGCTGATGGTCGAATCCAATCACTGTCGCGATCTGCTTGCCCGTGGTCAGTACCCGTACTTCCTCAAGCAGCGTGTAGGCGGGGACCGGGGCCATCTGAACAACCATCAGGCCGCCAGCCTGGTGAATGAGCTTGGGTGGCAGGACTTGCAACACCTGGTGCTGGCCCATCTGAGCAGCAAGAACAACCTGCCGCATCTGGCCCGGCAATGCTTCGTCGACACCCTTGGCTGCGACGCAGACTGGCTACAATTGGCCGATCAGGATTCCGGGCTCGACTGGCGTGAAATCGCCTGACGTCCCAAACGGGCGATTCGCCCACATCATTCAGCAAGCGGAGCCCATCATGGAAAAACGTGAAGAACTCTACCGCGGCAAAGCCAAGTCGGTTTACAAGACCGATGACGCTGACCGCTTGATCCTTGTGTTCCGCAACGACACCTCGGCGTTCGACGGCAAGCGAATCGAACAGCTCGACCGCAAAGGCATGGTGAACAACAAGTTCAACGCCTTCATCATGCAGAAGCTCGAAGCTGCTGGCATTCCGACCCAGTTCGACAAACTGCTGGCCGACAACGAAGTGCTGGTCAAAAAGCTCGACATGATCCCGGTCGAGTGCGTCGTTCGTAACTACGCCGCCGGCAGCCTGGTCAAGCGCCTGGGCGTGGAGGAGGGCATGAAGCTGAACCCTTACACGTTCGAATTGTTTTTGAAGGACGACGCCAAGGGCGATCCGTTCATCAATGATTCCCACGTCGTGGCGTTCGGTTGGGGCACCGCCGAGCAATTGGTTCGCATGAAAGAGCTGTCCCTCAAAGTCAACGAAGTCCTGACCAAGCTGTTCGACGATGCCGGCCTGCTGTTGGTCGACTTCAAGCTTGAATTCGGCGTGTTCAGTGATGGTTCCATCGTTCTCGGCGACGAGTTCAGCCCGGACGGCTGCCGCCTGTGGGACAAAGAGACCCGCAAGAAGATGGACAAGGACCGCTTCCGTCAGGGCTTGGGCGATGTCATTGAAGCCTACGAAGAAGTCGCTCAGCGTCTCGGCGTACCGCTCTGATCCGTTGCTGCGCCCGCAAAATGCTGCAAGCACCTGAAAGAACGCGAAAAATCCTTAAAAAGGATTCGCGTTCTTTGAACGACCTGTTATGATGCGCGCCGTTGGAGAGATGCCGGAGTGGCCGAACGGGACGGATTCGAAATCCGTTGTACTGGCGACAGTACCTAGGGTTCAAATCCCTATCTCTCCGCCATTATTTGAAAAGCCCCAGAAGCCATGCTTCCGGGGCTTTTTTTTGCGCATAAAACCGGAGCAAGTTTCACTTCGCTTCCGTCGCTGGCGCTGTCACAAGCGCCATCGGCATCCAACCTAGGCCCATTCCGCCCAGCGCACCGCCGTCAATCCATACCGACGTCCATGAGCGATCAGCGCGCTTAGCTCTTCTCTCCTCTTCGACACGTTGTGCAACACGCCAATGCCCGCGTGCAGGCAGGCGTAGTACCAGGCATCTGCTTCATTCAACTCTGAATCGGGTTGGAGAAATACACGGTGCTCCCCCAGAAAGCGGTAGTGGATGCGAAAGATGCGCTGGCCTGACATTAATATCTCCGGTCTGATATCAATGTGACTGCGATGGCTCATCGCCAGTTCAATGCGCGATGTATTTTGCTGCGGTCCCAGCGTGACCTTAACTGAACACCGGCACCTGACTTGAGCGCAACGCTATGCCGTGGTCTCACGCGTGACCGTGCACGTCTGATCAGTTTCCACTCGGTAGGGCGTTGCTGATTGGTTTGATGAAATCCGGCCATCATGGCGCAATCAACAGGCGACAAAATGTCGCAATCGATTTCAGGCGAGTAAGATAGGCACCCTGTTTTCACCCCCTATTTCTTCGGGCGGAGTCCCGTATCGAGCGTCGTGTGGTATCCGACCTCCGGGCGTCGTTTCGACTACGTATTGATAGAGCAAACAGAGAAAAGGCGATCACTGCAAATGACCAAGACCTCGCGACCTTTATACATTTCCTACGCCGGCCCTTCCTTGCTGGAGATGCCGCTGCTCAACAAGGGCAGTGCATTCACGCCGCAGGAACGCATCGATTTCAATCTGGTTGGCCTTCTGCCACAGAACGTAGAAACCATCGAAGAGCAGGTCACCCGCGTTTACAGCCAGTACCAGCAGTGCGCGAGTGACCTGGATAAACATATTTATCTGCGCTCCATTCAGGACAACAACGAAACGCTGTTCTTCCGCTTGCTGGATTCGCACCTCGACGAGATGCTGCCCATTATCTACACCCCGACGGTAGGTCAGGCGTGTCAGGAATTCTCGAAAATCTACCGCACCCACCGCGGGCTGTTCATTTCCTACCCTGAACGCGATCGCATCGATGACATCCTGCGCAGCGCGACCAAAGATCGCATCAAAATCATCGTGGTCACGGACAGCGAGCGCATCCTTGGTCTGGGCGATCAGGGCATTGGTGGCATGGGCATTCCGATCGGCAAATTGTCGCTGTACACCGCATGCGGTGGCATCAGCCCGGCTTACACCTTGCCGATCGTGCTCGACGTGGGCACCAATAACAAAGAATTGCTGGACGACCCGATGTACATGGGCTGGCGCCATGAGCGCGTGACCGGCAAAGAGTACGAAGACTTCATTGCGCTGTTCATCGAGGCCGTGCAAAGCCGCTGGCCGGACGTGCTGCTGCAGTTCGAGGATTTTGCCCAGACCAACGCCATGCCGCTGCTGGAAAAGTACCGCGACGAGCTGTGCTGCTTCAACGACGACATTCAGGGGACGGCATCGGTTGCCGTGGGCACATTGCTGGCGGCGTGCAAGGCGAAGAGCGAAACCCTCGGCCAGCAGCGGGTCGTGTTCCTGGGCGCGGGGTCGGCGGGTTGCGGGATTGCCGAGCACATCATCGCGGCGATGGTGATCGAGGGCTTGAGCGAATCCGAATCGCGCAAACGCGTGATGATGGTTGATCGCTTCGGGCTACTCACGGACAGCATGGACAACCTGCTGGACTTCCAGAAGAACCTCGCGCAGAAGTCTGGCGATGTCGAGGGTTGGTCGAGCGGCGAAGGCTCGCCCGAATTGCTGGATGTGGTCGCCAACGGCAAGCCAACGGTGCTGATCGGTGTGTCGGGCCAACGTGGTCTGTTCACCGAGCAAGTGATCCGAGAGATGCATAAGCACTGTGCCAAGCCGCTGGTCATGCCGTTGTCCAACCCAACCTCTAAAGTGGAAGTCACTCCACAGGAAGTTCTGACCTGGACCAATGGCGACGCGCTGGTCGCAACGGGCAGCCCCTTTGCCCCTGTCACCGTGGGTGATCGCACGTTCCATATCGCTCAGTGCAATAACTCCTACATCTTCCCGGGCATCGGCCTTGGGGTCGTGGCGTCGAAGGCGACGCGCATCACGGACAAAATGCTGATGGCGGCTTCCAATGCGTTGGCAGAGTGCTCGCCGATGGTCACGGGCAAAGGTGATGCGGTATTGCCGCCGCTCAAGGAGATTCAACAGGTGAGCAAGAAGATCGCCCTCGCCGTTGCCTTGCAGGCTCAGGCTGAGGGTTTTGCGCTGGAGACCACCGAAGAAATGCTCGTCGAAGCCATAGAGCGCAACTTCTGGATGCCCAACTACCGCAGCTACCGTCGCAGCGCGGTGTAACGCACCGCCGCTGACGGCCAGAGCTTCAAAACGAGGACCGCCCATGGACACATGCGGCGGTCTTTTGTTTTGTGGCGAAAAACATCAGGATGAGCCTCGGATAAAAATAACAACACAAGCGAGGCCGCATGCAAACGGACGTGAGTCTCTACGACTACATCATCGTCGGCGCAGGCCCGGCGGGGTGCCTCTTGGCCAACAGGCTTTCTCAAAATCCCGCGCACCGGGTGCTGCTTCTCGAAGCCGGCGGCCAGGACAATTACGCCTGGATTCATATACCGGTGGGGTATCTGTATTGCATCGGCAATCCGCGCACTGACTGGTGTTTCAATACCGAAGCGGAGCCTGGACTCGGCGGTCGTGCCCTCAACTATCCTCGCGGCAAGGTGTTGGGCGGTTGTTCGTCCATCAACGGCATGATCTACATGCGCGGTCAGTCCCGCGACTACGACGGTTGGGCAGAGCAGGGCAACAAGGGCTGGAGCTGGAAAGAAGTGTTGCCGTTCTTCAAACGCTCCGAAGATCACTATGCAGGAGACTCGGAACTCCATGGCGGGCAAGGCGAATGGCGAGTCGAACAACAGCGTCTTTCCTGGAAATTGCTGGACGCCTTTCGTGAGGCGGCGGCTCAGACCGGCATCCCGTCTATCCCCGATTTCAATAGCGGCGACAATGAGGGATGCAGCTATTTTCAGGTCAATCAGCGGCGCGGAGTGCGCTGGAATGCGTCCAAAGCCTTTCTGCGGCCGGCATTGAAGCGACCCAACCTGACAGTGATCACCGGGGCAGAAGTATCGCGTGTGGTGTTTGAAAACGGTCGAGCCAGCGCGGTGCTGGCTCGCGTAAACGGGCAAGAGAAAACGCTTCACGCCCGGCGCGAAATCATTCTCTGCTGCGGGGCAATCGGTTCGCCCATGGTGCTACAGCGCTCAGGCATCGGGCCGCGAGGGTTGCTGGAGAAGCTTGGAATTGGTGTGCGGCACGAGCTGCCCGGCGTCGGCGAAAATTTGCAGGATCATCTGCAGCTGCGCCTGATCTACAAAGTCAGCAACGGCCAGACGCTGAATAAAATGGCGGGTAGCCTGTGGGGCAAGATGAATATGGGGCTGCGCTACGCCGTCAATCGCAGCGGTCCGTTGGCCATGGCGCCGAGTCAATTGGGCGCGTTCGCGCGTTCCGGGCCGGAGCAGGCAACCGCCAATCTCGAATATCACGTCCAGCCGTTGTCTCTTGAGCGCTTTGGCGAGCCGCTGCACGGTTTTCCGGCATTCACCGCATCGGTCTGCGATTTGCGTCCGCAGAGCCGTGGCAGCGTGGAGATTCGCTCAGCGCTGGCCGATGCCACGCCCATCATCCGCCCCAATTACCTGAGCCACGACACCGACCTTAAAGTCGCTGCCGATGCGATTCGCCTGACCCGTCGCATTGCCGCAGCGCCCGCGCTCGCCCGCTTCGACCCGGTCGAATACTTGCCTGGCGCAAGCCTGCAAACCGAGGAAGAACTGCGCCAGGCAGCCAGCGTTATCGGCACCACGATCTTTCACCCCGTCGGCACCTGCAAGATGGGGCAGGGCCGTGACGCAGTGGTTGACGAACGCTTGCGCGTGCACGGCGTTGTGGGTCTGCGCGTCGTCGATGCCTCAATCATGCCGAGCATCACCTCCGGCAACACCTGCTCGCCGACTGTGATGATCGCCGAGAAGGCGGCGCAGATGATTATTGAGGATGGGTTGAGGGGTGGCGCGCGATCCCTGTCCCCTTTTTGATCCTCATAATTACGTGGATACGCGCTGAATCTGACGCTGCGCTTTCCAGCGAAATAGCTGGAGAGCGCGACAATCCCACCCCACCAATCGTTCTCATCCTTTTCACAAAAAATTGATGGCCCGATGCCTAAAGTTCGCGGCATCGGCGGGGTTCCTTCCGCTTTTATATTCTCATTTCCAACCAAGCAGACTTTTATGCTGAACGTAAAAGCAGTTCGCCCTGAGCGTGTCACTTTGCTTGCCAGCGCTTTTTTACTGGTCGGGTTTAACCTGACGCTCTGGCAGCATCTATTTGCAATTACCGACTCTGACGGGAAAGGCATGTTGCTGCGCGGTGCTTTTGCGCTGATGGTGTTCTGCGTTTTCAATATCTTTTTCACGCTGTTGGCATTCAAGCGCGTATTAAAACCTGCATTGATTTTGGTGTTTTTTGTCAGTGCCGGCGTGGCTTATTTCATGAGCCAGTACGGCGTGATGATTGACGCGGGGATGTTCAGAAACTTCGCTGAAACCAATGTCACGGAAGTGCGCGATCTGCTGTCTTTAAAGTTGCTGGCTTATTTGTTTTTTCTAGGGGTGGTGCCTTCACTCATCCTGCTCAAAACGCCTGTCGTCTACCGCCGTTGGCCCCGTGAGTTGCTCAGCAAGGCGCTGGTGTCTGTGGTGTGCGCGATCGCCATCGGCGGCGTGGCGCTGTTGAACTATCAGGGGCTGTCGTCGCTGTTTCGTAATCATCATGAACTGCGCCTGATGGTGGTGCCGAGCAATTACCTGGCGGCCTCTGTGGGATATTTGAGCGAGCAGGTCAAATCTGCGCAACGACCGTTTGTGAGCATCGGCCAGGATGCCAAACTAGCCGGCGACTGGCAGCAGCACACGCGTAAATCACTGACGGTGCTGGTCGTGGGCGAAAGCGCGCGAGCGGAGAATTTCGGGATACTGGGGTACAACCGCGATACCACGCCTCAGCTGAGCAAGGAAAATGGACTGCTCACCTTTACCGACGTGCATTCCTGCGGCACGGAAACAGCGGTGTCGGTGCCCTGTATGTTTTCCAACATGGGCCGCAAGGATTACAACGCCAGCACTGCACGCAATGAGGAAGGGATGCTGGACGTCCTGAAGCGCGCCGGACTGGACGTCATCTGGCGCGACAATCAGTCAGGCTGCAAAGGCACGTGTGATCGGGTAACGCTGCAGGACGTGAGTAACTTGAAGGACCCGGTGCTGTGCTCCAACAATGAATGCCGGGACGAGATTCTGTTGCAGGGCCTGCAACACTTTATTGATTCGCTGGACAAGGACACCGTGCTGGTACTTCATCAGATGGGCAGTCATGGCCCCGAATACTTCAAGCGTTATCCAAAAGAATTCGAGAAATTCACGCCAGTGTGCGAAAGCAATGCGCTGAACAACTGTTCGCGTGACAGCATCGTCAACGGCTATGACAATACCTTGCTGTACACCGATCATGTGCTGGCGTCGCTGATTGATATATTGCGCAATAACCAAAACAAAGTAGACACGGCCATGGTTTATCTCTCCGATCATGGCGAGTCGCTGGGTGAGTACAACCTGTTCTTGCACGGCACGCCTTATATGCTGGCGCCTGATCAACAGAAACACGTGCCAATGCTCGCCTGGTTTTCCGATAACTATCAGCAGTCCTTCGCCGTGGACACCCATTGCCTGCAAAAAGAACGGAATGCACCGCTCAGTCAGGACAATCTTTTTCACTCGATGTTGGGCCTGTTGCAGGTGCGCACGAGCGTCTATAACCCGGCGCTGGATATGTTTGCGGGCTGTCGGGGGATTTATACGGACGGGGTACTGGCCAATGAATGAGTCCGCGCGCAACAAGCCCGGCATGGAACATTCCGTGCCTGAGCATCCCCACACGCTCGGCCGACGTCTGAGCTCATGGCGCGATGCGCAATTGGCGCGAATGGCGTTGCGCGATGCCGGTGAGCCCGGACTGGTGCTGGACGTGCCGTCGGGTTCCGGGCGCTTCTGGCCGGTGCTGGCCGAGCACGCCAACCGGGTCATACTCGCCGCCGATCCCTCTACAGACACGCTGGCTCACGCCGAGGCGCAGACCGCAAATGAGGTGCGCAAGCGCATCCGTACGTTTCAAAGTTCGGCTTTCTCCATCGGCCTGTCAGCAAACGCAGTGGACTGTATCTTTTGCATGCGGCTGTTTCATCATCTGGGCGACAGTGAAAAACGCGGCGCGGTGCTCGACGAGTTTCATCGAGTGACCCGTGACACCGCCATTGTTGCGCTGTGGGTGGACGGTAACGTGAAGGCATGGCGCCGCAAACGTCAGCTGGGGCAGCTCGCGCCGGGTACGTTCGCGCCGCGCAATCGGTTTGTGGTGTGCCGCAGCGACATTGAAGCCGAGTTTTCTCACGCCGGGTTCAGGATCGTCGGTCACCGCGACTTTTTGCCTGGCTACGCCATGTGGCGTGTGTACGTGCTGCGCAAGGCCGGTGAATGATCCGATGGGCGGCCGGTCTGGCTAGCCTGATTCAGGTACGTCGAACATGAAGTTGATCGAGACTTGCAGGACGGATGCCCGGTAACCGCATGTAGCGATATATACTGCGCGCCATTCTTCGAGGGAGAGCCGTGTGGCCATCGATATTCACTGGATTCGCGACGACGATAGCCTCGCCGACCATTGCGCACAGTGGCAGACCCTGCCTTATGTGGCGCTCGACACCGAGTTCATGCGTGTCGACACCTTCTATCCCATCGCCGCGCTGTTGCAGATTGGCGACGGTTCACGCGCTTACCTGATCGACCCGTTGTTGATCAGCGACTGGAAACCTCTGGCCGCGTTGCTGGAAAACCCCGACGTCATCAAAGTCGTTCACGCCTGCAGTGAAGACCTTGAGGTGCTGCTGCGCCTGACGGGTAGCCTGCCCGTGCCGTTGTTTGATACGCAGCTGGCGGCGGCCTACCTGAACCTGGGTTTCTCCATGGGTTATTCGCGCCTGGTGCAGGAAGTCCTGAACATCGATTTGCCGAAAGGTGAAACGCGTTCCGACTGGCTGCAGCGCCCGCTGTCGGATACTCAGATCAGCTATGCGGCAGAAGACGCCGTGCATCTGGCCGAAGTCTACAACCTTCTGCGCCCCCGTCTGTCCGACGAAAAGTATGCATGGGTGCTGGAGGACGGCGCCGAGCTGGTGGCCAATCTTCGTCGTGAGACCGATCCCTACGACGCGTATCGCGACGCCAAGCTGGCGTGGAAGCTGTCGCGTGCGCAACTCGCGGTGCTGCGCGAATTGTGCGCCTGGCGCGAGCAGCAGGCGCGCTTGCGCAATCAGCCGCGCAACCGCGTGCTACGCGAGCACTCGCTGTGGCCGCTGGCCAAGTCCCAGCCGGACAATCTTGCCGCGCTGGCGAAAATCGATGACATGCACCCCAAAACCGTACGCCAGGACGGCGAGTTCCTGCTCGACCTGATCAAGAAAGCCGGCAGTGTCTCGCCGGATCAATGGCCCCCGGCGCTACCCGAGCCGCTGCCGATCGAAGCGTCCAACGTACTCAAAAGCCTGCGCGCCATTGGCCAGCAGCAAGCCGAACGCCTGGACATGGCGCCGGAATTGATGCTGCGCAAAAAGACGCTCGAGGCCTTGCTCAAGACCGGTTACCCGGACGGCCCTTATAAACTGCCCGATTCGTTGCGTGGCTGGCGCCGCGAATTGATGGGCCAGATGCTGCTCGACAGCTTGGCCAACGTTGGAGAACAGCCTTGAAACGTATTTGCTCTATCTATCGCAGCCCACGCAGGAACGAAATGTACCTGTATGTCCTCAAGAGCGACGCCCTGGAGCGCGTTCCGGAGGAGTTGCTGACGGCATTCGGCAAGCCGCACCATGCCTTCGACCTGGTGCTGTCTCCTGAGCGCGCACTGGCCCGCGAGGACATCCACGCCGTGCTCGCCAATCTGGAAAAGCAGGGCTACCACCTGCAGATGCCACCGGCCGAAGACGAGTACATCGAGCACTTGCCGGAAGAGCTGTTGCGCCGCAACGACCCTATGTAACGCTTAACTGACCCTGCAATTCATCGCAGGGGTACACCGGGCCGTTGCAGGCGTCAGGCCAGTCGGGACACTCATGCCCGGCTGCGGACGCCGTACGGCCGCATGCCCTGTTTATCGAGTTTTGAATCCATGCGCGTTCTGATCGCCGAACACGATTACCCCGTCTACACCGAACTCCTTCGCAAGACTGCCCCGGACATCGAAGTGCTGAGCAGCGGTCATTCCGCTGAACTGTCGAAAATGGCCGCTGAGGCACCTGTCTGGCTTGGCCAGCCCGACTTGCTGGCCAACCTGTTGCGGCAGGGCCACAAACCCAAATGGCTGCAGTCCACCTGGGCGGGCGTCACGCCGCTGCTGGCTGACGGTCTGTACCGTGATTATCAGCTGACCCGTGCTGTGGGTATCTTCGGCCAGGTGATGGCCGAGTTCGTGCTGACCTACATGCTGGTGCATGAACGCGAGGTCCTGGCGCGACTGGTCAGCCAGGTTGAGCGCAAGTGGGACAACCGCATGGCCCAGAGCCTGGCCGGACGCAAGGCGCTGATCGTTGGAACGGGCGACATCGGCATGCAGGTGGCGCAGTTCCTTGTGCCGTTTGGTGTCGAGCTGTATGGCATCGCTTCCAGCGCGCGGGTTCAGGCGCCGTTCGTTGAAGTGGCTGCGCTGGAGGATCTGCCGCGTCTTGTGGCAGAGGCTGACTTTGTCATCAACCTGCTGCCCAACACGCCGCACACCCATGACCTTTACAACGCGAAACTGTTTGCCTGCTTCAAGCCCTCGGCGTTGTTTATCAACGTCGGTCGTGGCACAGCGGTGGTCGATGCGGATCTGGTTGAGGCGCTGAAAGTAGGGCACTTGGCCGGGGCAGTCATCGACGTCTGCCGTCAGGAGCCGCTGCCCCAGCGTCACCCGTTCTGGACCGCATGGGGCCTGTTGCTGACAGGGCACAGCTCCGCGCCCACGTCGCCACCGGCCATGACCCAGCTGTTTGTCGACAACTTCAGAGCCTACGCAGCGGGAGAGGCGCTGCGCGGAGAAGTGGACTTCGCCAAGGGTTATTGAGCACTTTGTAGGACCGTCTTCAGCCGGGAAGAGGCCAATGTGTACGCCATCCATTTTGAGGCGTGGCTCCCGACGCCTTCCCGGCTAAAGCCGGTCCCACAAAAGCAGCGCGATCCTTCGCTCCGTCCTTCCCTACAAACTGAAATCCCCCTCAGCTGCCAATTCAGCCAGCGGCCGACGCGGGCTCGGCATTTCGCGGGCCTGAAGGTACTCGGCAAGCGTCGATTTATCGCCCAGCTTGCCGATCGCCACGGCGGCATGCACCGCGTAATCCTCAGGAATCTTCAGCTCCTGGCGAGCCAGTTCTTGATCGAAACCGGCCATCCCATGGGTGTGCCAGCCGCTGAGACTCGCTTGCAGCGCCAGATATCCCCACGCCGAACCCGTGTCGAAGGTGTGCCACAGCGCCGGCGTCTCTTCGGTCGCGCCGGGGGCGGTGAAGGTCGTCTTCGAAATAATGATTACCAGAGCCGAGGCCTGTTGCGCCCAGCCGCGATTGAATTCATTCAACAGGCCGAGGAAGCGCTCCCAGTTCGGCGTATCGCGGCGGGCGTAAAGAAACCGCCAGGGCTGGGAGTTGTAGGCCGAAGGCGCCCAGCGCGCTGCTTCGAAAAAACTCAGCAGCGTTTCTTCGGGAATGCTGTCGCCGCTGAAAGCGCGTGGCGACCAGCGCTCGATGAATTGCGGGTCGATGGCATGGTCAGGGACACGTGGATTGGCGCTCATGAAGTTGATCCTGATAGGGAAGCACGCTGCCCGGGTAGAAATGGCAACGAGATCATTCAGATGGGCCGTGGCCGGCAGGCATCATGGGAGGGCTTTCGAAGGCGCGGACGATGGTTGATTCGCCTGCGTGGGGCTAAAGCTACTGCGCCGCGCGGGGGCTGACAACCCCGCTGCGTTGCGCATCGGCTTGGCATGGGCAAAGCGGCTCTTTGACCGGCAGTCGCCAATGCTTGGCCCAACCGCTGCGTGCCTCTAGACTGGCGGCCCTTTTACCGCCCGAGCGCTGTTGCGCGAGAACCATGGCCGCCAAAGTAGAACCCTTCTGGATACGCAAAACCCTCGCGCAACTCGACGCAGTCGAGTGGGAGTCGCTGTGTGACGGCTGCGGTCTGTGCTGCCTGCAAAAGCTCGAAGACGAGGACGACGGCAGCGTCTATTACACGCGCATCGCCTGCAAGCTGCTGGACCTCAACACCTGCGCCTGCACCGACTACCCCAACCGTCGGGCGCAGGTCCCGGACTGCATCCAGCTCACGCCTGGCCAGGCGGATGAATTCAAGTGGCTTCCACCGACCTGCGGTTACCGCCTGGTGAGCGAGGGCAAAGACCTCCCGCTCTGGCACCATCTGGTCTGCGGCGACCGAGAACAAGTGCACAAGCAGCGCATCTCGCAATCCGGACGCATGCTCGCCGAAGGTACCGTGCCCGAGGACGACTGGGAGGACCATCTGATTTTTCGCGCGGGATGAAGCCGATGCTTCGAGGGTAAGTCTGCTTCCGCGAAACCTGCTGCGGGATCGACAGTAGTGGGGGAAATCATGAGGCGCGCATCTCGCCTTCAGCAGGCCAAGCCGTTGCTGGCCGCCGCAGACAGGCATTGCGCCGGTGCCTCTGGAGAAGAGGCAGCCGGCGCAGCCACGTTAATCAGACGCCTTTCGGGCCTTTCAACGCGTCAACGCCGGTGTCGACAGCGTCTTCAACGGCCACTTCGGCTTTGGTTTTCAGCTTGCTCAGCTCAGCGCCAGCCTGCTCGATGCGCGAGCGGGCGACGTCCATTTCACTGCGGCTTTTGTCAACCAATGCCTTGGCCGAACAGTGGCCGGTAATGCCGCGAGCCAATACGGCGCCGCCAATGGCCAGCTGAACCAGACCGAAGATGCCGCCGCGGCGCAGGCCTTTGCCCATCATCAATACACCACCCGCCAGCGAGCCAATGCGCTCCCAGCCCTGTACGTTCTGCTCCGGGTAGTCGTGCAAAGGTCGTTCGATGCGTTCAACGATCGGGGTGTCGCTCATGGTGTGTTCTCCGTGAAGGGATAGGGTCCTTAAAGCTGACTGTCACAAGCGCAAACTGTTCAATGCGTTTCGTCTTCGCGCATGGATCAAGTGCGATCTGTTTCCCTGCCGAACTGGGGGCCGGAGCGGGTGTTGTTGCCCTTCGCCATGCGGTCGTAGAGCACGACGTTGACCGTCGCGGCCAGGTTCATGCACCCCGTGGTGGGGATGTACACCACGTCCTCGCACCAATCGCGGATTTCCTTATCGAGCGAGCCGTCTTCCGGGCCAAAAATGTAAATAGCGCGGTCCGGGTGGGTGTATTCGGGAAGCGCGCGTGCGCCGTCGACTAATTCCACGGCCACCGGCACACAGCCCAGCGGAATGATTTTTCTCAGATCATCGATGCCGATCAGCGGGATGTCCTGATGGATTTTCTTGGTGTCGGTCACAAAATCACGCGCACGCTCGTAGCGCTTGCCGGTGTAAAACACCGACGCGACGCCGTAGCAGCCTGCTGCGCGCATCACCGAACCAACGTTTTCCGGGGATTTGGGATTGAACAAGCCGATGCAGGCATAGCGTTTGTTGGCCACGGGGGAGGGTGCTCATCAGAGAAAGCGCGGGATTATAGGCGAAGAAGCCGCGGCAAGCCTCAGCCACAAGCCACAAGCCACAAGCCACAAGCCGGGCAATCGGTAACTTCATGAGCGCCGCCGTTGCCCTTGCTTGCAGCTTGCAGCCTAAAACTTGCAGCTGCCTTGCTAGTCCTTCTTCATCAACCCCGCCAGTGCGGCGAAGGGGTTATGGGTCGCTTTGGCGGTTTTCGGGCTGCTCGTGGAGCTTTCTGAAAAATACTGCTGATCGGTGTAACGCGAGTGCTCGTTGTCGTGGCAATACAAGCACAGCAGCTCCCAGTTGGAACCGTCCTGGGGATTGTTGTCGTGGTTGTGATCGCGGTGGTGGACCGTCAGCTCACTCAGGCGTTTGCCCGCGAATTCCCGAGCGCAGCGGCCGCACACATGCGGGTACATGCGCAGAGCCTTGTCGCGATAGCCCATTTCGCGGTCGCGCTGGGCGTCGGCGAGGATGCGGTCCAGCTTGGAGGTATTGGTTGGCGTGTTGGCCGAACTCATGGCGTCACCTGTTTCATGTTCTGTTGGCAATGGAGGCTTTGCGGCCAGTCTAGCGTGTCGCCGTAAAGTCAGCCCTTGAGTTTTTCGGCGATCCAGATGGTGTGGCGGGTGCCCTTGTTGCCGTGGGCATACACCTTGACCTCTTCGGCCTTGAAACCCGCTTTGCGCAGTTTGTCGCTGAAGGCGGCGTCAGCGCTGGCCGACCACACCGCCAGCACCCCCTTGGGCCGCAAGGCACTGGCGCAGGCGGCAAGTCCGCCGGCGGAATACAACCAGCTGTTGGACTTCTGCGTGAGGCCTTCCGGGCCGTTATCGACATCCAGCATGATCGCGTCAAAGCCCTGAGGCTCGGCCTTGAGTACCTGAGCGACGTCTTGAACCACTACTTTGGCGCGCGGGTCCTGCAACGGATTGCCCGACTTTTCGCCCAGCGCCCCGCGATTCCACTCGACCACGCCGGGCACCAGTTCGGCGACCACCACTTCGCCGTTCTTGCCCAGATGCTTGAGCGCCGAGGCCAGGGTGAAACCCATCCCAAGCCCGCCGATCAGCACTCGCGGGTGGGTGCGCGACGCCACCTTCTTGCAGGGGATTTCAGCCAGCGCGTCTTCAGAGCCATGCATGCGGGTGTTCATCAGTTGGCCGCCGTCACCGCCCTGAATCTTGATAACGAAATCTTCGCCGTACTCGAACAGGCACAAGGCGCCGCCGTTATCTGGGATCGGAGTGGTGTCGAGCAGAACAAAACGTTTCATGGATAACTCGTTCAAAAAGGGGCAAACCGCCTGCAGCGCAATTTGTCAGAGCGCAATGCCTTGCGCAGGAGTAGCCTGAGCGGGAAGCGATAGATTGGCAGGGGAGGCCAACGATGAAGTGCTCCATTCTACTGACGATTTTCATCACTGTGCTCGGCGCATCGCAGGCATTTGCCGAGACCTTGCAGCCTGTCCTGAATACGCCGGAACCGATTGCTGCGTCCGCCGGTTCTCCCGGCACTGCAACACCGACTCCCTATCCGCAAGTCGCACCGCCCGGCGTTCCCCACGCAGGCGGGCAAGGCAACCCGCCGTTATTGCCGAAGATTCCCCAGCCTGGCCCGCCGAAAGAAGACGAACCATTGCCAGGACTGCAGCCGGCGACCAAGCCCAATCCTTGAACCAAATTTGACAGCATCGTCCTGCGGGAGCCGGCTTGCTGGCAAACCGGCTGTGCAGACATTCGACTGTCTCCGTGTGTCCCGTCCTGAAGGTCAATGCAACCTGTTCAGTCCTGCTGCGCCACGACTTGCCCATCCATCATGCGAAGCCGTTTCGACATCGCCACGGCGATGGCGCGGATGATCTTGGCCGCTGCCTTCGGCGCTTCATTGAGCATCTTGTCCAGAGAGTCCTTGCCCAGGTTCAGCAGGTAGCACGAAGACGCGGCAACGCAGGTCGCCGAGCGGCGCTCTCCGTCCAGCACGGCCATCTCGCCAAACGCCCGGCCGCTGCGCAGAATGGCAGTCTCCACAGCCATTCCCTCACCGTTGAGCTTGCGCACCGAGACCGTGCCGGAGTGAATGATGCACATGAAGGTGCCCGCGTCGCCTTCGTTGAAGATCGCGTCGCCCTTCTCAATGCTGCTGATGCTGAAATAGCCTGCCGCTGCAGCAAATTCAGCCGGTGTCAGGGCGACAAACAGACCGCAGTCCATCAGCATGTCGCGTATTTCGTGGTTCAGTGATGTAGACATGGCGAGTTCTTGTTGGGTGTGTTGAAAAATTGCTTGAAGCGCTGGCCGGCCGCCAGGTGCCCCGGTGTGATGTGCCGGGGCCTCCCATGTGACAGCCTGCAGGCGCAGGTGTTGTCAGGCCATTTGCAGCACTTTGAGGATAAATCCGTATTCAAGGGCCACGTCACGCAATCCCTGGTAACGCCCGCTCATGCCGCCGTGCCCCGCACCCAGCTCGGTCTTGAGCAGGAGCGGATGATCGTCGGTTTTCAGGTCGCGCAGTTTCGCTACCCATTTGGCGGCTTCCCAATACTGCACCCGGCTGTCGTTATAGCCAGCGATGACGAGCATGGCGGGATAATCCTGCGGCGCGACGTTTTCGTAGGGCGCGTAAGCCTTGATCCGCGCATGGACCTCCGGCTCCTGCGGATTGCCCCATTCGTCATACTCGGTGACGGTCAGCGGCAACTCGGGGTCGAGCATCGTATTCAGCACGTCGACGAATGGCACCTCGGCGATGGCCGCCTTGAACAGCTCGGGACGCTGGTTCACGACGGCGCCGATCAATAGACCACCGGCGCTGCCGCCACTGATCACCAATTGCTCGGCTGTCGTCAGCTTCTGCGCCACCAGGTGCTCTGCGCAGGCAATGAAGTCGCTGAACGTGTTCTGTTTGTTCTCCTGTTTGCCATCGCGGTACCAGGCCTCGCCCAGCTCACCGCCCCCGCGCACGTGGGCGATGGCAAAGGCGATACCGCGATCAAGCAGGCTCAGACGCGCATGAGAAAACCATGGGTCCAGGCTCGCGCCATACGCCCCGTAACCGTACAGGTAAAGCGGAACGGTCTGACCGGCCAGTTCACGTTTGACCACCAGGCTGATCGGCACTTGCGCACCGTCGGGCGCGGTGGCCCACAACCGCTGGCTGACGTAGGCATCGGCATCAAACACGCCCAGTACCGGCGTCTCCTTGAGTACAACCTGATCCCCGGTGGCCAGTGACAGCTGCCACACTTGCGGGGGGCGATTCAGTGACTGATAGCGCAAGCGAATCCTGTCGCTGTCAAATTCAAGAGTGTCCTGGACATACAGGTTGTATGCAGCATCCGGGAGTTGTACGCGATACGCCGGCAAACTTTGCGGGTGAACCTCGACGATCGGCAACCCACCCTCGCGCAGGCTGAGGGTCAGGCCTTTGGCGTTGAGGCTGAAGCCGTCAAGCATGACCGTCTCGCTGTGGGCAATCAGGTTCTGCCAGTCGCCACGCTCGGGTATGCCATGGGCTTGTTCGGGCGCGTGATAGAGCGCGAAGTTGATGCCGTCCTGGTTGCTGCGGATCACCCAGCTCCATTGACCTTCGATCAGGCCATGGTCTACCGAGTACTCATGACCCTCGCTGCGCGGCGCGATGCACGCAAAAGCCTGGTCGGGTGTGTCAGCATCCAGCACCCAGGCTTCGCTGGTGGTTTTACTGTCCAGCCCCAGAATCAGTTGCCGCTCCGAGCTGCTGCGATAGCAGTGCAGGAAGAAGCGTCCATCGGGCTCGGTGAAAATCAGCTGCGCGCCGGTGTCACCCAGCGTGTGGCGATAAAGCTTGTGCGGACGATGCGTGTCGTCCAGTTCACCAAAGAACAGGGTCTGGCTGTCATTGGCCCAGGTCATGCTGCCATCGCAATCTTCAAACGGCAGCGTGCTGACCACGCCGTTGCTCAATTCCTTGACGAACAGCTGATAAACCTCCTCGCCGCTGGTGTCGAGGCTGTACGCCAGACGCTGATGGTCAGGACTGATGCTGAACGCGCCGAGGGAAAAGAAGCCGCCGCCCGCCAGCGCGTTGGGATCGAGCAGCAACTCTTCGGCGCTTTCGTCAATCGTCAGGGCGTCGTCGGTCGGACGCGGGCATCGATAGTGACGGGCGTATTCGTCGCCTTCGGTGGTGCGCGTGTAGTAGAGATACGGACCCCAAGGGGAGGGCAGAGACAGGTCGGTTTCGAGAATGCGGCCCTTGATCTCTTGAAACAGGGTCTCGCGCAACGGCTGCAAATCGGCGAGTTGCTGCTCCTGCCAGGCGTTTTCGGCCTTCAGGTAATCGAGCACTTCATCGGTGTCGCGGTTTTGCAGCCATGCATAGGGATCGCTGCCCTCGGCCTTGCGGGCAATGGGGGCACTGGAAAAGTCAGGGGCGGAAGGCATGCTGGGCTCTCTCACGTTGGGCTCATCTGTAAGGGACCGGTCGCGCTGCCTGGCGTTGCACAGCCAGCAGACCGATAACTGAAGCCGGGGAAGCCGGGCTGGTGAAAAGTCGTTATCATAAGCGCCTCTTTACCTGCCTTACCACGGACGTCATGACCGACAACGACTATCTGATTGCCTGGGGCCTCTACGCGTTTGCCGCGTTAGGCTGTCTGTGGGTGTGGTTCAAGCTGACCGGCTGGATGTGGCGCTACCTGCGCGAGCCGCTGCGGGTGATTGGCGCGGTGCTGTTGTTCTGCCCGACGGTTGTTGATCCCGCCAGGGATCAATACGCCCCGGCGCTGGCGATCAGCGTGCTGGACCTGGCGCTGAAGGTCGGCAACAACGTCTGGCGCGCCGTGCTTGACCTGGCCACCTATGGCGCCGTCGCGCTGGGCCTCTACCTCGTTTTTGCCTTGATCCGCCTGCCGTTTCTGCGCAAGAAAAAAGCCCGTCTCGCCCATGCCGAAGCGGCCGCCGTACAGGCTGCAGCCGAGCATAAGGAGCACGACGAGCCCTACGCAGAACCACCGGCAGGGCGCTTCGCCGGTCAACCGCCAGCGCCTGATGCTCCGGCGCCCGCCAGCGGTCGTTATCGCGTCGAACCCAAACTGTGATCCTGACCGACCCGCTCGCAGGCGCGCGTTTCAACCCATCGAGGCTTGAGCATGTGTGAACTCCTGGGCATGAGCGCCAACGTACCCACCGACATCGTGTTCAGTTTCACCGGGCTGATGCAGCGCGGCGGTCGTACCGGTCCGCACCGCGACGGTTGGGGCATCGGTTTCTACGAAGGCCGCGGTCTGCGCCTGTTCCAGGACCCCGCTGCGAGCAGCGAGTCGGAAGTCGCGCAGCTGGTGCAGCGTTATCCCATCAAAAGCGAAGTGGTCATCGGCCACATCCGCCAGGCCAACGTCGGCAAGGTCTGCCTGTCCAATACCCATCCTTTCGTGCGTGAGCTGTGGGGGCGCAACTGGTGTTTCGCCCACAACGGTCAGCTCGCGGACTTCCATCCCGCAGCGACGTTCTACCGCCCGGTGGGTGATACCGACAGCGAAGCGGCGTTCTGCGATCTGCTCAACAGGGTCCGCGAAGCCTTTCCCGAGCCGGTCGAGATCGAGCAGTTGCTGCCAACGCTGGTCCAGGCCTGCAACGAATACCGCAGCAAAGGCGTGTTTAACGCGCTGCTCAGTGATGGCGATTGGCTGTTTTGCTACTGTTCAACCAAGCTGGTGCACATCACCCGTCGTGCACCGTTCGGGCCGGCTCGCTTGAAAGACGTCGACGTCATCGTCGATTTTCAGGCAGAGACCACGCCTGACGATGTGGTGACGGTGATTGCTACCGAGCCACTGACCGAAAACGAGACCTGGAATCGCTACGAGCCCGGTCACTGGAGTCTTTGGCGCCGCGGCGAATGCGTTGCCGAAGGCGCGGCCTGACACGAGAGGGATCTATGCTGCGTAGTTATGTGCGACTGGTGCTGTTCACACTGGGGTTGCTGGTAGGTGTGCAGGTTCCTGGGTTTATCAGTGATTACGGCAAGCGTGTCGAAGCGCACATGCTCGAAGCGCAACAAAGCCTGCGCGGCTATAACGAGACGGCGCTGCGATTCTTCAACGGCGATGTACAGGCGCTGATCCAGCACTACCGCACCAGCGAAGACCCGGTATTTCGTGCCGACGCCGACAATATAAATAACCTGCTCACTCGTAATCAGGCCCTTGACCGTGAGTGGCTCGCGCTGCAAGGCCCATGGTATGCCCGTGCCTGGCATGTCTTGACCGACGCAGATACCGCCATCCGCAACGAAACCTGGAATGGCTACACCTGGCAGGTGTTGCTGTCCCCGGAAGTCATCGGCTGGGGGCTGCTGGGCGCCTTGTTGTTCTCGCTGGTGATCGAAAGTGTTGTGGTGTTCATCGACTGGCTGTTTGTCGGTCGCCATCACGTGCGCCCGGTCAGCCGCGAATGGCGTTGAAGCAGATGGCCGGCGCTCGCTTGATTGGGCAGTGATCTCGCTGACGCCTTCCCGGCTGAAGCCGGTCCCACTGAAGACCACGCGTACCCATCGGACTTCCTGACCCGCCACGCACCCAGTGGGACCGATTGAATCCGATCCCACTGAAGACCACGCGTACCCATCGGACCTCTTGGCACGCCACACACCCAGTGGGACAGGTTGAATCCGATCCCACAGAAGACCACGCGTACCCTTTGGACCTCCTGACACGCCACACACCCAGTGGGACCGGCTTCAGCCGGGAAGGGGGAGTCCCGGTCAGCGGAGAGGCCGGGTACCGTTCACTTTTTCTTATCCTCCCCTCGCGCTTTTATTAGTTGGACGCTTCGGCCATTCCCGCCGAAGAATGCCCCCAACGCACAGCCCCGTGTCCCGCGCTGCCAACCTGACGACCCCGCGCGTACACTCGAGCTTCCCCGCTTTTTCGCACAGGAGTCACGCCCTTGAGCCGCCTGTTATTGAATTGTGATATCGGCGAAAGCTACGGCGCCTGGACCATGGGTCTGGATGCCGAGGTCATGCCTTACATCGATTGCGCCAACATCGCCTGCGGCTTCCACGCCGGGGACCCGAGCGTCATGCGCAAAACCGTAGCACTGGCGCTGGCCAACAATGTCACCATTGGTGCCCACCCGGCTTATCCCGACCTTGTAGGGTTCGGCCGCCGTTCGATGGCCTGTTCCGCACAGGAAATTCAAGACCTGCTGCATTACCAGATCGGCGCCCTTGAGGGTGTATGTCGAGCGCAGGGCAGCCACGTCAGCTACGTCAAACCCCACGGCGCGATGTACAACGACATGATGGCCAACCCGTCCCAGCTGCGTGCCGTCATCGAAGCCATTGCCCGTTACAACCCGCAATTGCCACTGATGTTGCTGGCGATGCGCGACAACTCGGCAGCGCAAGCCATCGCTGATGAGTTCGGGGTGACGCTGTGGTTTGAAGCATTTGCCGATCGCGCCTATGACAACGCAGGCCGTCTGGTCTCGCGTAACCTGCCGGGCGCTGTGCACCACGACGCGGATGTCATCATTGCCCAGGCCATGACGTTGTCCCGGGGCGAAGCGTTGACCGCCAGCGATGGCAGCGAGCTGCGCCTCCAGCCCCACACGCTGTGTGTGCACGGCGACAACGCGAGTTCGATTGATGCCGTTCAGCGTATTCGTCAGGCGCTGGACGCTGCGCAAAGCGGCCCGGTCAGCCAATGAACGTGCGCATCGAAGCCGTCGCCATCGATTGCCTGATGGTGCGTCTGTTCGACGCCATCGACGAGAGCAACATGCCGTGGATGCTCGCTGCGACGTTGCGGTTGCGCGAGGGTTTTGGTGCGCAGTTGATCGATCTGGTGCCGTCCTACACCACATTGATGGTTCATTACGATCTGTTGGCGCTGAATCCGACGCAGGCCCGGGCACTCATCACCGATGCGCTGACCGATCTCGAACCTGACGCCAGCCAAAGCGGTCGGCAGCATGTGTTGCCGGTCTGGTACGACCTCAGCGTGGGGCCTGAATTAAGTCTGTTGTCGAAGCGCAGCGGGCTGGCGGTGGACGAGGTCATCCGCCGCCACAGCCAGCGCGAGTATCAGGTGTTCGCGCTCGGCTTTGCGCCGGGCTTCGCCTTCATGGGGCTGGTGGAAGAAGCCCTCGCCGCGCCGCGCATCAAAACACCGCGCAAGCGCGTGGCGGCGGGAAGCGTTGGCATTGCCGAGCGACAGACGGCGGCTTACCCGCTGGAGTCGCCCGGCGGCTGGAACATTCTTGGGCGTACGCCGGCAAAACTCTTCGACCGGGAGATTGATGGCTACAGCCTGATGCAACCCGGCGATACCGTGCGTTTTGCCGCCGTGGATCACGCCGAGTTCATACGTCTGGGTGGCGACGATACGCCGCTGGAGGGTCTGGCATGAGCGTGTTGACGGTAAAAAGCAGCACGCCGTTGTGCCTGTTGCAGGACGCCGGACGGTTTGGGGTGCGGCATTTGGGCGTCACTCAGGGTGGTGCGCTGGATTGGGTGTCGATGTCGTGGGCCAACAGGCTGCTCAATAATCCGCTGGACGCCGCCGTTATCGAGGTGACGCTGGGCGGTTTGAACCTGGTGGCCGAGGCTGATTGCTGCCTGGCGCTGGCCGGCGCAGACCTCGGTGCCATGCTGGACGACCGCCCGATTGCACCGTGGCGCAGTTTTTTCATTCGCAAAGGCCAGCAACTTCGCTTGATCCGGCCGGTCAGCGGAGCGCGTGCCTACCTCGCTGCGCCCGGCGGATTTGCGGCAGTCGATGTGCTCGGCAGTTGCGCCACAGTCTCACGTGAAGGTCTGGGCGGGCTGGAGGGAAACGGCAAAGCGTTGGCCGAGGGCGACCGACTGACCTATTCGGGAGCGTCGTTCGAGCTACATGCGTTGCCCGCGCATCGGATTCCGGACATCAGCTGCTGGCGTCCGCTGGACGTGGTGATGGGTGCCCAGATCGGCCAATTCAGCGGTGTAAGCCTGTTTGACGCGTTCAACAGCGACTGGACCCTCGACAGCCGCGCCGACCGCATGGGCATGCGCCTGTTGGGTCCGGAGCTAATTTATCAGGGCAAACCGATGATCTCCGAGGGCATCCCGCTTGGCGCCATCCAGGTCCCGCCGGACGGCCAGCCGATCATCCTGCTCAACGACCGCCAGACCATCGGCGGCTACCCGAGACTCGGCGCACTGACCCCGCTGTCCCTGGCCCGGCTGGCGCAGCAGTTGCCGGGGAGTGTGGTGCGGATGAAAGCGGTGGTGCAGGATGTGGCGCATCGGGAGCAGCTGGGTTTTATGAGGACGCTGCAACATACAACGCAGGACTTAACGTTGTAGGCGCCGGCTTGCTGGCGAACACGGTGGATCGTTAACGGACGCCCACCGCTACCTGATGTGTTCGCCAGCAAGCCGGCTCCTACAGTCGATGCGCGAGCGCCCCGCAGCCTTTATTTCGCCAAATACCGCATCCCTTCCTCCAGCCCTCGCAGCGTCAGCGGGTACATCTGATCTTCGATCAAGTCCCGCACGATGTTGGTGGAGGTGGTGTAGGCCCAGGCGTCTTTGGGATAGGGGTTTATCCAGATGATCTTCTTGAACTTGGCCATGAACCGCTGCATCCACACATAACCCGCTTCTTCGTTCCAGTGCTCGACACTGCCGCCCGGTTGGGTGATTTCGTAGGGCGCCATGGCTGCGTCACCGATGAAGATGACTTTGTAGTCGGCACCGTATTTATGCAGCAGGTCCTGGGTCGCGGTACGCTCGGACGTGCGGCGCAGGTTATTCTTCCAAACCGTCTCGTACACGAAGTTGTGGAAGTAGAAATACTCCATGTGCTTGAACTCGGTCTTGCACGCAGAGAACAGCTCTTCGCAGACCTTCACATGCGCGTCCATCGAACCGCCGATGTCAAACAGCAGCAACAGCTTGATGGTGTTACGGCGTTCCGGCCGCATCTGGATGTTCAGCAGGCCTGCATCGCGCGCGGTGTGATCAATCGTGCCGTCGATGTCCAGCTCGTCGGCCGCCCCCTGACGCGCGAACTTGCGCAGACGCCGCAGGGCCACTTTGATGTTGCGCGTGCCCAGTTCAACCCCATCATCGAGGTTCTTGTACTCACGCTGGTCCCAGACCTTTACCGCCTTGCCCTGCCGCTGGCCCGCGTCACCCACCCGAATCCCCTCGGGGTTATACCCGCCCGAGCCAAACGGGCTGGTGCCGCCGGTGCCGATCCATTTGTTGCCGCCGGCGTGACGCTCCTTCTGCTCTTCCAGACGCTGCTTGAATGCCTCGATCAGCTTGTCCAGACCGCCCAGCGACTGGATCTGCGCGCGCTCTTCGTCGCTCAGCGAGCGCTCGAATTCCTTGCGCAGCCAGTCCTCGGGGATCAATGCCTGCAGGTGGTCATCGAGCTTTTCCAGGCCGTTGAAGTAGGCGCCAAATGCCCGGTCGAACTTGTCGAAATGACGCTCGTCCTTGACCAGAATCGTACGCGACAGGTAGTAGAACTCGTCCATGTCGGCGAACGTCACGCGCTGCTTCAGCGCGTTGATCAGGTCGAGCAGTTCGCGCAGCGACACCGGCACCTTGGCCGCGCGCATCTCGTTGAACAGGTTGAGCAACATAATCGGCGTCCCGCCTTTGATCTAAATAAGCTTGACCGGAAAAGGCTCAGCGATTGCCGCGACGACTCATGAACGCCAGGCGCTCCAGCAGCTGCACGTCCTGCTCGTTCTTGACCAGGGCGCCGGCCAGCGGCGGGATGGCTTTGGTGGGGTCGCGTTCGCGCAGCACCGCTTCGCCGATGTTGTCGGCCATCAGCAATTTGAGCCAGTCCACCAGTTCGGACGTCGAGGGTTTTTTCTTCAGGCCCGGGACTTTGCGCACGTCGAAGAACACGTCCAGCGCTTCACTGACCAAGTCCTTCTTGATGTCCGGGTAATGCACATCGACGATCTTCTGCAACGTGCTGCGATCGGGAAATGCGATGTAGTGAAAGAAGCAGCGACGCAGGAAAGCGTCGGGCAGTTCTTTTTCGTTGTTGGAAGTAATGATGATGATCGGGCGCTTTTTCGCTTTGATCGTCTCGTCGATTTCGTAAACGTAGAACTCCATTTTGTCGAGTTCTTGAAGCAGGTCGTTGGGGAATTCGATGTCTGCCTTGTCGATCTCATCGATCAGCAGAATCACCCGCTCTTCGGACTCGAAAGCCTCCCAGAGCTTGCCCTTCTTGAGGTAGTTGCGCACGTCATGGACTTTGTCGACGCCCAGTTGCGAGTCGCGCAGGCGGCTGACGGCATCGTACTCATACAGCCCCTGATGCGCCTTGGTCGTGGACTTGATGTGCCAGGTAATCAGCCGTGCGCCGAAGGACTCGGCCAGTTGTTCGGCCAGCATGGTTTTGCCTGTACCGGGCTCACCCTTTACCAGCAGTGGGCGCTCGAGTGTGATCGCGGCGTTGACCGCGAGCTTCAAGTCGTCGGTGGCAACGTAGGCGTGGGTGCCTTCGAATTTCATCGGGTAAATCCTCGAACAAAGCGAACAGGGCGTGGCCCGAACCTCGTCAATCAGGGCGCAAACAATGCACCGACTATACCGCGCGTCTCGCGCCACTGTGAACGCAGACGCTCTATTCAGTACCTGAATGGGCCGTCACGATCTGACCGACTAAAAATTGTAACGTCGGTTGAGGTATGGCCAAAATAGCGATACCTTGCGATCCATGTCGACCAAATACAGATTCAGGGACAAATACCGGATTCAATTGCGGGAGAAGGACCACCTGCCGCCGCATGTTCAGCTCACCGGTGGCGGGCTGGATGTGTTGATTTGCCTGCAGTTGGTTGAACCCATGCGCGGCCATGCGCCGGCCGCAGTGCTCAGGGAGGCGCTCGAATGGGTCAGGGCCCACCAAACAGAATTGCTGGAGGAGTGGAAACGATGGCATCCATGAAACGACCGCGCTTGAAAACCGTCGAGGCGCTGGCTGACTGCACGCTGGCGCTGACCTTTATTAACGACATGAAATACTTCCTGGACCTGAGCAGCGATATCGCCGCATTTCCGGGGCTGCAACCGCTCAGGGATCCGAACATTTTCAAGCAGGCGCAGATTGGCGACGACGGTTGGACCGTCGAGTGGTCCGGGCCTGACATCCAGATCGGTGCCGATACCCTCTACCTGGATGCAAAGGCACAGGCGGCCACTGACGAGAACACGCGGATTTTCATCGGCTGGCGCGCACGCACCGGGTTGCCCCTGGCATTGGCGGCCGAGGCGCTGGGTGTCAGTACTCGCAGCATCAGCCGTTACACCAACGGGAGTGAAGCAGCACCGCGCACCCTCGCCCTCGCGTGTATCGGATGGGACGCGTTGCAGAACCCGACCCAAAACGGAGTGATGCTGGCCGAAGCGCGCGAGGCCTACAGCGTCGCCAAACCAAAGCGTGACAAAAGCCAGGAGTAGGTGGCAATCGCGGTACTGTTGCGCCGGACATCGGCTGCTCACCGACAGCCATCCGGCGCTTAAGGGCAGTGCTTATTGAGCCTCGCTCTTGCCACTGTCGTAACGGGTGTTGAAGGCTTTCACGAACGCGTTGCGCAAAATCTGCAGAAACGCTTCAAACGCACTGATGTTCTGGTTGTGAACGCTGCCGCTGAGTTCGACGCGGGTCGCAAACTGGTTTTTGCCCTGATTCTTGAGCACCGTTTCGCTGCCGCCGACCACGGCTTCCCAGATCGAGCGAAAGAAGCCCTTGTTCTGGTTTTCCACGTCTTGCTGCCAATTGAAGATGTCCACGTTGCGCAGCAGTGGCTTGATGTAGCCGCTGAGTTGGCCGTTATTGGCTTGCGCCTCAATCACCACGTCGCCGTCACCTGCGTTGAAGTCGAACTTGCCATAGGCCGATGCAAAGTCGTTCATGCGCTTCAGCTGCACGCCGGTCGCGCGCAGCTTGAAGTCGAAATCTTCAAAGCTGAACGGGTCGAAGGTGGCGGTGCTTTCCAGTGGCGCATGGCCCATCAGCATGGCTTTGCCTTCAAAGCGGGCATCGCGTTTGCCGGCCTTGTCTTCGACATTGGTCAGGTTAAAGACGCTGGCGTTGATGTTGTCGGCGTCGATTTTCACCTTCGGCGTCGAGTTGAAGTTGCTGAAGGTGATTTTGCCGTCCTGAATGCGCAATTCATTGAGAGTAATCGGCAACAGCTTGTCGAGCTGAGCCTGCCAGTTGGTGCCCGCGCCGGTCTGGGACTGTTTCTTGTCCGGGCCGCCGTCAACGAAGTTCAGCTCCGGGCCCACAAACGCGACCTCGGCCACCACGGCATGGTCGTACCACAGCGAGTGCCAACTGACGGCGAGGTCGATGACTGGCGCATCGAGCAGCGGCACCGGCACCTTGCCGTCGACCTTGACGATTTTCAGACCATTGATCCGGTACGCGCCGCGCCACAGCGCCAGGTCCACGTCGGTGACCTGACCGCGATAGTCGCCCATGTCCGCAAGCTTGTCGTTGAGGTAGTTGCGCACCACATACGGCAGCGCGATATGCGCGGCAACGATCACCACCACCAGGCCGACGATTGTCCATAACGGCCAGCTGTAACGACGTTTCATGGCTTTACCCTCCAATGAAGTAGCTGTGTTGACTACTGGCGATGTGATCGGTTCGCTACGACTGGACGTCGCACCGGGGCAGGGCATAGGCTTTGGGTTTTTCCAAACCTGCACAAGGACCCGGTCATGAGCCGTATTTACGCAGATAACGCCCACTCCATCGGCAACACGCCACTGGTGCAGATCAACCGCATCGCGCCGCGCGGGGTCACCATCCTGGCCAAGATCGAAGGGCGTAATCCGGGATATTCCGTCAAATGCCGGATCGGCGCGAACATGATCTGGGACGCCGAAAGCAGCGGCAAACTCAAGCCCGGCATGACCATCGTCGAACCCACCTCCGGCAACACCGGCATTGGCCTTGCGTTCGTCGCAGCGGCGCGCGGTTACAGACTGACCCTGACCATGCCGGCATCAATGAGTATAGAGCGGCGCAAGGTGCTCAAGGCTTTGGGTGCCGAGCTGGTGCTGACCGAGCCGGCGCTGGGCATGAAAGGCTCCATCGCCAAGGCCGAGGAAATGGTGGCCAGTGATCCCGACCTGTACTTCATGCCGGCACAGTTCGAGAACCCCGCCAACCCGGCCATCCATGAGAAGACCACCGGGCCGGAGATCTGGAACGACACCGACGGCGCCATCGACGTACTGGTCGCAGGCGTTGGCACCGGCGGGACGATCACCGGCATTTCACGCTACATCAAGCACACCATGGGCAAGCCGATCATTTCAGTGGCGGTGGAACCGATGGGTTCGCCTATCATTACTCAGGCGCTCGCCGGCGAGGAAATCAAGCCCAGCCCGCACAAGATTCAGGGGATCGGCGCAGGCTTCATTCCGAAAAACCTCGACCTGTCGATCGTCGACCGTGTCGAGCTGGTCAGTGATGATGAAGCCAAGGGCATGGCGCGGCGGTTGATGCAGGAGGAGGGGATTCTGTGCGGCATTTCCTGTGGCGCAGCCATGCAGGCGGCGGTTCGGCTGGCGGAGAAGCCGGAAATGCAAGGCAAGACGATCGTGGTGGTGCTGCCGGACTCGGGCGAGCGCTACCTGTCCAGCATGCTCTTCAGCGACCTGTTTACTGACCAGGAGCTGACGCAATAGTCGTCCGCAGAGCTGCTTCGGCTTTTTACCCGGCGGACTAAGGATTATGATGGCCGCCACTCGAAACCCGCCGCCAGATTGTCATAGGTCATCTCGCGGCGGTTTCAGCAGCGTATGCTTCGGGCCGCGCAGTCCGGCCCTGTTCCAAGGAGAGCTTCATGACCCTTTCTTTTGCTGTCAAAGCGGCGATTCTGCTGCTGTTTGTAGGCAGCACGCTGTATGTGCATCTGCGCGGCAAGGCGCGGTTGCCGGTATTGCGCCAGTTCGTGAATCACTCCGCGCTGTTCGCACCCTATAACGCCTTGATGTATCTGTTCTCTAGCGTCCCGTCCAAGCCATATCTGGACCGCAGCAAGTTTCCAGAACTGGACGTGCTGCGCGATAACTGGGAAACCATCCGTGTCGAAGCCATGCACTTGTTTGACGAAGGCTATATCCGCGCCGCCGCCAAGGACAACGATGCCGGTTTCGGCTCGTTCTTCAAAAAGGGCTGGAAGCGTTTTTACCTGAAGTGGTACGACAAACCGCTGCCGTCTGCCGAGGCGTTGTGCCCCAAGACTGTGGAACTGGTCAGCCGTATTCCCAACGTCAAGGGCGCGATGTTTGCGCTGTTGCCGGGTGGCAGCCACCTGAATCCGCACCGTGACCCGTTCGCCGGGTCTTTGCGTTATCACTTGGGCTTGTCGACGCCCAATTCCGACGATTGCCGGATTTACGTTGACGGCCAGGTCTATGCCTGGCGCGACGGTGAAGACGTGATGTTCGATGAGACGTATGTTCACTGGGTCAAGAACGAGACCGATGTCACGCGCGTGATTCTGTTTTGCGATATTGAGCGGCCGTTGAGCAACCGTTTCATGGCCTCCGTCAACCGCCGCGTCAGCGCGTTTCTGGGGCGCGCCACTGCGCCGCAGAACACCGATGACGAACGCGTCGGCGGGATCAACCAGGCGTATGCGTTCTCCAAACGGTTCAGCAACAGCTTTAGCGGCAAGGTGAAGCAATTCAAACGCGCCAACCCCAAGGCTTACCGGATCTTGCGGCCGGTGTTGGCGGTTGTCGTGTTGACGCTGCTGGGTTACTGGCTGTTCGGCTGACAACACGCCCGCACAGAGCGCCGTCCCACTCCGTGGCACGGCGTTTTTTTTTGCGCCCGGATTTCGCGTCAGTGCCGGAGTGTACGAATGCTGCAATCCTGTCTGAATGCCCGCATTGCCATTGCAGGAGCGCGCTTGCCCGCGAAGACGCCGGCCCACCCGACATCGTCGTCGCCTGACACACCGCCTTCGCCAGCAAGCCGGCTCCTACGAATGTAGTGCAAGCCCGCGCGATTGAACGCGAGCCCGCTGAATGCGCGCAATTTCCACGGGCATGCATGCATGCCCCCCGATTGAACGCGAATCCGCTGGATGCACGCAATCCCACTGTAGGAGCCGGCTTGCTGGCGAAGGCGCCGGCTCAGACGCTGCAGCAGTAAACGTTGAACCCGTCCGCGCATACCCGTGAAAGTGGTGCCGTCGACACGGTCGAAAGGGCATATCCGGCAAATAGCACGTCCATTCAATCCTCCGGGCGCGTATCGGTGGACCCTGTGTTCAGCCTTTTTCCCCGGAGACGATGTCCATGCGCGCCAGATTCCTGATGCTTTCCGCCACGCTGTTCGGCCTTGCCGGTCCGATGGCGGCGGTGGTTGCCCCCACCGTCGCCTTTGCCCAATCGGCTGCAGTGGCCGTGGCACCCCAATACGACACCACGCACGTTTACGTGGCCCCTGCAGACGTGGATCGCTTCGTCCAGAGTTTCACGGCCACATTTGGCGGGCAGAGCACGCCTCAGGTTGTGGTCAACGTCCTGCCAGTGCCCAGCAGCACCACCTCCCAGCTGATCCAGACGCCAGTGGGCACGGTGTCGCTGTTCGGCTTCAAGACGCCGATTCCGCGCCCCTTCGGCGACGAGCGCAATGGCTATCTGGTCAAGGACATGGACGTGGCGATCAAGGAAGCACGTCAGGCCGGCGCCGATGTGATCGTGTCCGATTTCCCGGACCCCATCGGCCGCGACGCGGTGGTGCAATGGCCAGGCGGCGTGAACATGCAGCTTTACTGGCACACCAAGGTACCCAATTACGCGCCGTTTCAAACCGTTCCTGAAAACCGTGTGTACGTGTCCAACGACCGCGCCGCTGCATTCGTGAAAGCGTTTCTGGCGTTTTCCCACGGCAAGGTCGTAAGCGCTGACAAGAAGGCCTCAGGCGCTGAAATCGGGCGCACTGATGCCACCTATCACCGCATTCGTATCGAGTCTGCCTTTGGCAAGATGGTGGTGCTGGCCACAGACGGTCATCTCCCGTATCCGTTCGGCCATGACAACACCGGCTACGAAGTCAGCAGCCTGCAAGATACCCTCGCTAAAGCCAGGGCAGCGGGCGTCAACGTGATCGTCGAGCCTTTCACCAGCGCGGGTCGCACAGCGGCCATCGTTGAGTTTCCGGGCGGTTATGTCGCAGAAATCCATCAGACCGCCGCGGCCGGTTGACCGATGGCGAGTGTGCGATACGCATCAGGCCTGAGCGGTGTGTGCCTGGCCATGGCCCTGCCACTGTTCAGCAGCCAGGTCAGTGCGCAGACGATCGAGTCCAGGCCGGTGATCAAAACCAATCGCTGGCAGGAGGATTGGTCAGTCCTGGCCAATCCGACCCTCAGGACTGCGCCGCTGGACAGCCTCAAGTACATCCCGTTGTCCGCCGGCAATCCACAGACCTACCTGTCATTGGGCGCCACCCTGCGCGAACGCTTCGAGATGAACGACGCCAGCGCATTCGGGACGCGCAATGTGGCCAGGGATGCCTACCGGTTGCAGCGTTTTCAGGTGCATGCCGATCTGCACTTCAACGAAAACTGGCGCGTCTTCACGCAACTGGAAGACGTGCGCGCCTACGATAAAACCTCCCTTGGCGGGGCCGACCAGAACCGTGTCGACCTGCGCCTGGCGTTTCTGGAATACACCAAAAAGCTCGGAGACAACACCTTCAAGGCGCGTGTGGGGCGGCAGGATTTCGCCTTCGACTTGCAACGCTTTATTTCGTCCCGTGACGGGCCAAACGTGCGCCAGTCGTTCGATGCGTTGTGGGCGGACTGGGAGACAGGGCTGTGGCGTTTCATCGCCATCGCCAGCCGACCGGTGCAGTACCAGGACGAGCGCCACTTCGATGACCGCTCGAACCACGAATTCCGCTTTCACATGCTGCGCGCGGAACGCCTGGTGGGCGGCAGCAACGAGTTGTCGGCGTACGTCGGCCTGTATGAGCGCGACGAAGCCAACTACCTGGACGCCAGCGGTGCAGAGCATCGGAACATTTTTGACGCGCGCCTGGGCGGAGCGGCCGATGGCTACGACTGGGATCTGGAGGCGATGGGGCAGACCGGTTCGGTCGGTGCCAAAAGCATTCGCGCCTGGGCGGCCGGCAGTCGCGTAGGTTATACCTTCGCGGATGTGAACTGGACGCCGCGTCTGGGTCTGCAGATGGATGCGGCTTCGGGCGATCGCAACAGCGGCGACGGCACATTGGGCACCTTCAACCCGCTGTTTCCCAACGGTTACTACTTTTCGCTGGGTGGCTATACGGGTTATGCCAACATCCTGCACGTCAAACCGTCGATCACGGTAAAGCCCATCGCCAAGCTGAGCATTCAGACGGCGCTCGGGCTGCAATGGCGAGAAACCACCGAAGACGCCGTATACGTGCAACCCAACATTGCGGTGGCCGGCACTGCAGGGCAGGGCAGTCGCTGGACGGGTGCCTATGGGCAAGTGCGCACCGACTATGCCTTCACCGGTAACCTGAGCGGCGCCATCGAGGCGGTTCACTATGATGTGGGCCAGTCAGTGCGTGATGCCGGCGGGCACGACAGCAACTACCTCGGTGTGGAGTTAAAGCTGTCCTGGTAACTTCGCATCAAGCCTGTGAACGACGTCGCGCCATGACATTGCGCACGGCAGCGATGGCTGGTTATAGTCGGCCTCGTTGCCGTGGCGCCTGGCAACGCTGAGTTATTTCCTTTTCAGAAGATGAGTTCGATGCCTGCTTCCAGCACCCCTCGGTTCGCCTTATCCGCCACAGCTTGCGCTGTTGTGGAACCGTGCGGTTGCCTGCAAATCGCTTTCATCACGCGTTACCCCCCACCTTCTCCTGTGAACAGCCCTGTCGTGTGCGCCGTTGCACCGCCAGGGGTCGTTGTGCTCGGCTGACCGGCTGCCTCATCGCTGCCCGACCAGCCTGCAAACGCTCGCAAAACATCCGTGAATCCGGTGATGCCGGGTCCGATTTTGTCTGAATCACAGGTGAATCATGTTCGCTCATAAAGCTTTGGCCTCGATGGCCACGACCACGCTGTTTGTCCTGCTGTGGAGCAGTGGGGCAATTGTCTCCAAGTGGGGGCTGACTCACGCCTCGCCGTTCGCGTTTTTGCTGTTCCGTTTTTTGCTGGCGCTGGTGGCTCTGGCTATTCTGATTCCTGCCCTGGGTTACAAACTGCCGGCCACTCGGGCTTCGATGCGCTTCGCGTTGATGACCGGCGCGGTGCTGCTGGGCGCTTACCAGATTTGCTATCTGCTGGCGCTGGACATGAAAGTCGCGCCGGGCGTGATGGCGACGATCATGGGCGTGCAGCCGATCCTGACGGCGGTGCTGGTGGAGCGCAGCCGCTCCGCCTCCCGCATGTTCGGCCTGACGCTGGGGCTGGCGGGCCTGGTGTTGGTGGTCTGGCAAGGCATCGGTGACGGCGGCTCGCTCGCGGGCATGGCATTCGGTGTGCTGGGGATGTTAAGCATGACGGGCGGCTCGATCATGCAAAAGCGCATCACCGACAATCCGCTTGGGACCCTGCCGGTGCAGTACCTCGCCGGGACGCTGGTGTGTGCGGCGTTTGTGCCGTTTCAACCGTTCCATTTCGAGCACAGCGTCGGCTTCTATGTGCCCGTGCTGTATATGGGGCTGGTGGTGTCGGTGCTGGCGACTTTTCTGCTTTACCGACTGATCGCTCAGGGCAATCTGGTCAACGTCACCAGTCTGTTTTATCTAGTGCCCGGCGTGACCGCGATCATGGATTACCTGATCTTCGGCAACCGCCTCGCACTCATGAGCCTGCTGGGCATGGTGTTGATCGTCGTTGGGCTGGTGTTTGTGTTCAGGAAGGTCAAGTAGCGACAACGGCCCGTAGCCGTCGCCCAGAGTCAAAGGCTTCGCGGGCAAGCGCGCTCCTACAAGGGCGCGTCACATCGCGTTATTCAGGCACGCCGGCAATTTGTAGGAGCGCGCTTGCCCGCGATCTGGCGCGCAGCGGCAGCAAAACCTGCGCATGTGGTGTGTCAGGCAGCGCCAAGTGGTCAGGTTTTACGACTGCTGCGCAGCCGATCGCGGGCAAGCGCGCTCCTACACTGATCGCGTTACGGCACGCTGTCTCGGCATGGCGCATTGAATACGTAGGTGTGTCCTCACGAACCCTCTCGGCACGCCGCGTATCAAACTGTAGGAGCGCGCTTGCCCGCGATCTGGCGCGCAGCGGCAGCAAAACCTGCGCATCCGGTGTGTCAGACAAAATGCGGTGCTTCAGGCGACACCGAGAACCAAGGCTCACCCCAACCGCACATGCCGGCTCAACAAAGCCCGCAGCGCCGCAGGCTTTACCGGTTTGGCCAGATATTCCAGCCCTGCGGCATGCACCTGGGCAATCAGCTCCGGGCGCCCATCAGCGCTGATCACGACACCCGGCACCGGCTCGCCCAGTTGCGTGCGCAGCCAGGCCATCAGTTCGGTGCCGACTTCGCCGTGATCCAGATGAAAGTCCACCAGCGCTAGGTGCGGACGGATGCCCTCATCGAGCAACGCCTGGCACTCCTCGCGATTACGGGCGGTCCAGACCTGGCAGCCCCAGCGGCTGAGCAGACTGTTCATACCGATCAGAATGCTGTCCTCATTGTCGACGCACAGAATCTGCGTACCGTTGAGCACAGTGCCGAGGGATTCGGGCGGCGCGGCGTGCACCAATGGCTGAGCGGCGGCCAGCGGCACAGTCACACTGAACACGCTGCCCTTGCCCGGCCACGAGCGTACCTCCAGCGAATGACCAAGCACCCGACACAAGCCATCAGCGATCGCCAGACCCAGCCCCAGGCCTTTCTCGGCACGGGTTTGGTGACTGTCCAGGCGCTTGAACTCCTCGAAAATCACCTGCCGCTTGTCTTCGGGAATGCCCGGCCCGCGGTCCCAGACCTCCAGGCTCAATTGCCCGTGCCTGCGCCGGACCCCCAACAAAATCGGCCCCTTGGCGTAACGAAAGGCATTGGTCAGGAAATTTTGCAGCACCCGACGCAACAGCTTGGCGTCGCTGGTCACCCTCAGCGCGCTGCTTCGGACGCGGAAGTCCAAACCCTGCTCCTGGGCGAGGGCGGTGAATTCCGCTCCCAGGGTTTCAAATACAGTGTTCAGCGCAAACGGCGCGATCGTGGGTGTGAACTTGCCATTCTCCAGCCGCGAAATGTCCAGCAGGTCACTGATCAGGTCTTCGGCCGAGCGCAGCGAGCTGTCCAGATGATGGATCAGCTGCTTCGCCTCCGCAGGCACGTTGTCGTCGTTGTGCAGCAGGGCTGCCGAAAACAGCCGGGCAGCATTCATGGGTTGCATCAGGTCGTGGCTGACAGCGGCAAGAAAGCGCGTTTTCGATTGATTCGCCGCCTCGGCGTGGGCCTTGGCTTCGGTCAGCGCGGCGTTCAGCTGCGACAGCTCACGCGTGCGTTCGGCGACGCGCTGCTCAAGACTCTCGTTGGCACCCTTGAGCGCGTGCTCGGCCTCGCGAAACGCTGTGATGTCGGTAAAACTCATCACGAACCCGCCGCCAGGCATCGGGTTGCCGATCAGCTCAATCACCTGGCCATTCGGAAACAAGCGCTCGGAGGTGTGCGCGCGGCCCTGACGCATCCAGTGCAAACGCCGGGCGACATGCACCTCCGCCTCGCCAGGGCCAAGCAAACCGCGCTCGGCGTTGTAGCGGATGATGTCGGCAATGGGCCGGCCCACGCTAATCAAACCCTCCGGGTAATTGAACAGCTCCAGATAGCGCGCGTTCCAGGCCACCAGGCGCAGGGACTGATCCACCACGCTGATGCCTTGGGTAATGTTTTCAATGGCGCCTTGCAACAGGGCACGATTGAACTGCAGCACTTCGGACGCTTCATCGGCAATGCGCACCACGTCCTCAAGCTGCATGTCGCGGCCTTCGATCGCAGCTTTCACCACCGCCCGTGTCGACGAAGTGCCCAGCACGCCGGCCAACAGGCGTTCTGTGTGGGCGATCCACTCGCCCGTAGCGTTTTGATTGGGGTTGAATCCCTTTCCCTGGCGATAGGCGAAGCGGATGAAGCTTTGCTGCGCGCGTTCTTCGCCCACGAAACGCGCAGAAAGCTTGAGCAGATCCTCTATCTGCACCGCCAGCAGCGAGCGATTGTTGGGCCGCGCCTGCAGCTCCTGACCAATGAACCGGCCCGCTTGCCAGTGCTCGGACACACGTGTTCGCGACAGCAGCGAAACCCAGACGAACAGCACCAGATTACCGAGCATCGACAGCACCACTCCTTGAGTGAGCGGGCTGATCGGCAGATTGAAGGGATTGCTGTGCAACCACGCCAGCAACGGGAAGCTGCTCAGCGCCCAGCCCATGCTGTGGGCAATAATCGGCAGCACCAGCGTGTAAAACCAGATGAACACGCCGGCAGCAAGCCCGGCGAACACGCCGCGCCGGTTGGCGGGTTTCCAGTACAGCGCGCCGATCATCGCCGGCATCAGTTGCGTGATGGCGGCGAAGGCGATCTGGCCGATGGTTGCCAGGCTGGCGGTCGATCCCAGCAAGCGGTAGCTGACGTAGGCGAGCAGCAGGATGACCACGATGCTGACCCTGCGCACCGACAGCATCCAGTAACGGAACGCTTCGAACGGGCGCTCGGCGGTTTTGCGCCGCAGCAGCCAGGGCAGCAGCATGTCGTTGGACACCATGGTCGACAGCGCCACGCTGGCGACAATCACCATGCCGGTGGCCGCCGAGGCGCCGCCGATAAACGCCAGCATGGCCAGCGCCGGATGCGCATGGGCAAGCGGTACGCTGATGACGAACGAGTCCGGCAGCACCGAGGCAGGCAGCAGCATCTGCCCGGCCAGCGCAATCGGCACCACAAACACCGCGGCCAGCAGCAGGTAAGCGGGGAAAACCCACTTGGCCAGGCGCAGGTCCTGGGGTTCGATGTTCTCCACCACCGTGACGTGAAACTGCCGGGGCAGGCAGATGATCGCCATCATGGCGACGCCGGTCTGCACCACCATTGAGGGCCAATTGACCGTTTCCTTCCAGTACGCCTCAAGCCGTGGCGCGAGCATCGCCTGATTGAACAGATCGTCCACCCCGTCGTAAAGCCCGAACGTGATGAACGCACCAACGGCCATGAAAGCGAACAGCTTGACCAGCGACTCGAACGCAATCGCCAGGACCATGCCCCGGTGGTGTTCGGTGGCGTCGAGGTTGCGGGTGCCGAAGACGATGGTGAACAGCGCGAGCACCAGGGAAACGATCAATGCGGTGTCTTGCGCACGCGTGCCCGTCGCGTCGGCGCCGGCACCGATGAGGATGTTCACCCCCAGCACGATGCCTTTGAGTTGCAGCGCAATGTAGGGCAGAACGCCGATCAGGCAGATCAGCGCGACCACCACGGCCAGCGTCTGTGACTTGCCGTAACGGGCAGCAATGAAGTCAGCGATGGAGGTGATGTTTTCCTGCTTGCTGATCAGCACCATCTTCTGCAGCACCCAGGGTGCGAGCAGCAACAGCAGAATCGGCCCGAGGTAGATGGGCAGGAACGACCACAGCTGTTCTGCGGCCTGGCCAACCGAGCCGAAAAACGTCCAGCTGGTGCAGTAGACCGCCAGCGAAAGGCTGTACACCCAGGCGCGCAGTCGCGGGGGCAGCGGCGCACTGCGACGGTCCCCGTAAAAGGCGATGGCAAACATGATGGCCATATAGGCCAGGGCGACGGCAGCGATCAGCCCGCTGGACAGCGACATGACGAACTCCAGAGACAAGCGGCAAGCGGGTTCAACGGCGATCCATCGCCGGCCGGACAGTCTCGCATGCCCGGCAAGGTTCGTCTGTTACGACCAAGGTCTGAGCGGTGCGTTGTCGCAGGGACCTTACTGTTCGTATATCTGTTAAATCTATGAGGTATAGCTAAATTACCCGCTTAGTAGATATCAGCGCGAGCCCTAAGATGGAGATCACCTCACACGAGGACAGGAGCGAGCCATGAGCCATACCGTCTTTATCCCGCGCAGACCGTTCAGCCAACTGAGCCACCCCCGGGAAGTCATTCGCCAGTTCACCCCCAACTGGTTCGCCGCAACCATGGGCACCGGGATTCTTTCAGCGGTGCTGCCCCAACTTCCAATGAACATCCCTGGGCTGCGCGTAATAGCCGAGGGGTTGTGGCTGCTTAACATCGTGCTGTTCCTGACCTTCAGTGCGCTCTACCTTGCCCGATGGATCCTGTATTTCGACGAGGCGCGGCGGGTGTTCGGCCACTCCACGGTGTCGATGTTCTTCGGCACGATCCCCATGGGCCTGGCGACCCTCATCAATGGGCTGCTCACGTTCGGCCTGCCACGCTGGGGCAGTGAAGTGCTGCCGTTGGCCGAGCTGTTGTGGTGGCTGGACGTCGCCATGTCGCTGGCTTGCGGCGTGCTGATCCCGTTTTTGATGTTCACTCGGCAAGAACACCGCATCGACCAGATGACCGCCGTCTGGCTTTTGCCCCTCGTGGCCTGTGAAGTCGCGGCCGTCAGCGGCGGGCTGCTGGCGCCTCATCTGGCCGAGAGCCACAGCCAGTTCAGCGTGCTCATTACCAGTTACGTGCTGTGGGCGATGTCGGTGCCGGTCGCGTTCAGCGTCCTGACCATCCTCTTGCTGCGCATGGCTTTGCACAAATTGCCCCATGAAAGCATGGCCGCATCCAGCTGGCTTGCATTGGGGCCCATCAGCACCGGCGCCTTCGGCCTGCTCGTTCTGGGCGCCGACTCGCCTGCTGTGTTCACTGCCAACGGATTATCCGGCGTCGGCGAGATTGCCTCCGGTTTAGGGCTGCTGGGCGGGGTGATTTTGTGGGGCGTCGGCGTGTGGTGGTGCCTGATGGCGCTGCTGATCACCGCGCGTTATCTGCGCGACGGCATTCCGTTCAATCTGGGTTGGTGGGGTTTTACCTTTCCGCTGGGCGTGTTCGCATTGACCACGCTCAAGCTGGGGGCGGTGCTTCACCTGGCGTTCTTTTCAGTCCTGGGCTGCGCGTTGGTTGCTGCGCTGGCAGTCCTGTGGCTCGTCATCATGAAGCGCACCGTGCGCGGTGCTTACAGGGGCGAGCTGTTTGTTTCGCCCTGCATCGCGGCCAGGGCAGGGTAAGGCGGGTTAACGGGCGCAGCGCTCCAACGAGGGATACGTTCGAGCGCGTGCTCGACTTTGCCGCCGGTTACGTCTTCAATGTGGCCCGGAACCGACATCCAGCGTTCCAATCCGAAAGCCGTTCACGGCGCCACTCAGGACAGGGAAGATGAGTCAGTCGCAGTTCAGTTTGTTGGGTAAACGGCGCTTTCTACCGTTCTTCGTGACCCAGTCCCTCGGCGCGTTCAATGACAACATTTTCAAACAGTCGCTGATTCTCGCCATTCTCTACAAGCTGAGCATCGACGGCGACCGCTCCATTTACGTCAACCTGTGTGCGCTGCTGTTTATCCTGCCGTTCTTCCTGTTTTCTGCGCTGGCGGGGCAATTCGGCGAGAAATACCCCAAAGACAAACTGATCCGCATGATCAAGGTGCTCGAGATCGGGATCATGCTGGTGGCGGCCGCGGGGTTTCTCTTCAATCACCTGTCGCTGATGCTCGCGGCGCTGTTCGCCATGGGCACCCACTCGGCGCTGTTCGGCCCGGTGAAGTACTCGATCCTGCCGCAGCATTTGCATGACAACGAACTGGTGGGCGGCAACGGGCTGGTGGAGATGGGTACGTTTCTGGCGATTCTGGCGGGCACCATCGGTGCCGGGGTCATGATGTCGGCGACTGATTACGCACCCGTTGTCGCGGCGGCCATGGTATCGGTGGCGTGTCTGGGGTATCTCGCCAGCCGGGGCATTCCACCTGCGGCTGCGGCTTCGCCGGAGATGCGCCTGAACTGGAATATTTTCAGTGAATCCTGGGCCACGCTGAAGCTGGGCCTGGGGCAGACCAAGGCGGTGTCGCGTTCCATCGTCGGCAACTCGTGGTTCTGGTTCGTCGGTGCGATTTATCTGACGCAGATTCCGGCCTATGCCAAGGATTTCCTCTACGGCGACGAGACGGTCGTCACCCTGATTCTCACGGTGTTCTCCATCGGCATCGCCGCAGGCTCGATGCTCTGCGAGCGACTGTCCGGGCGCAAAGTGGAAATCGGTCTGGTGCCGTTTGGCTCCATGGGCCTGACCGTGTTTGGCTTGTTGCTGTGGTGGCACTCCGGAGATTTCCCGCAGAACGTGCAGGCCAACAACTGGCTGGCGATTCTGGGTTACGGGCAGGCATGGTGGGTGCTGCTGGACATCCTCGGTATCGGTGTTTTCGGAGGCTTTTATATCGTGCCGCTGTACGCGCTGATCCAGTCGCGAACCCCGGAAAAAGAGCGCTCGCGGGTGATCGCTTCCAATAACATCCTCAACGCGTTGTTTATGGTGGTCTCGGCGATTGTCTCGATCCTCCTGCTGAGCGTCGCGAAGCTGTCGATTCCTCAGCTGTTTCTCGTGATTTCGCTGATGAATATCGCGGTCAACGCCTACATCTTCAAGATTGTGCCCGAGTTCACCATGCGTTTCATGATCTGGCTGTTGAGCCATTCCATGTACCGCGTCGAGCACCGCAACCTTGATTTGATCCCTGACGAGGGCGCAGCGTTGCTGGTGTGCAACCATGTGTCGTTTGTCGATGCGTTATTGATTGCCGGGTCCGTGCGCCGCCCGATCCGCTTCGTTATGTACTACAAAATCTTCAACCTCCCCGTGCTCAACTTCGTTTTTCGCACGGCCGGCGCCATTCCGATTGCCGGTATCAAGGAAGACAAGGCGGTGTTCGACAGCGCATTCCAGCGCATTGCCCATTATCTAAACGACGGCGAGTTGGTGTGCATTTTTCCGGAGGGCAAGCTCACCACTGACGGCGAGATCGACATCTTCAAAAGCGGCATGACCCGTATTCTGCGAGAGACCGACGTGCCAGTGATTCCATTGGCGCTGCAAGGATTGTGGGGCAGCTTCTTCAGCCGCGATCCGAACAAGGGCGTGCTGCGCAGGCTGTGGTCGCGGGTGACGCTGGTGGCAGGACCGGCACTGACCGGTGAGGCGTCGCAACCGTCGCTGGTGCGTGAGCGGGTGGCGGAGTTGCGGGGGGCGGTGCGTTAGTCAGAAGCCCGGTGCGTTAATCAGAGCCTCGGTACCTCAGACTGCTGACCTGTGGGAGTGAGCTTGCTCACGAAGAAGTCGGTACATCCGCTACACCTTCAGCGGCAGGATACCGTCTTCGCGAGCAAGCTCACTCCCACATTGACCGCATCCGCTGAGCAGCCGGTGGATGACCGGCAATCAGGACAGATCGTGTGCTGGCACCGGAGCCGATGTGGGATGCAGAATTTGAAGTCAGGCAGGTCACCCTACAATCGGCTTGTCTTCCTCAACCACCGCATCCGGCGTCATCTTCCTGAAGTACGTCGAAAGCAACGCGCCGGAAATGTTGTGCCAAACGCTAAACAGCGCACTGGGCACCGCTGCCAAAGGTGAAAAGTGCGCAGCAGCCAGGGCGGCACCGAGCCCGGAGTTCTGCATGCCGACTTCAAGCGACAGCGACTTGCGCTGGGCCAGCGGCAGTTTGAACAGCTTGCCGGTGAAGTACCCCAGCAGAAAGCCGAAGCTGTTGTGCAGGATCACCACGGCCATGATCAACAGGCCCGACTCGGCGATCTTCGCCTGACTCGCTGCCACCACCGCGCAGACGATCATCACGATACTGACCACCGACACCAGCGGCAGCACGTCAACGGCAAATTGCACCTTGGCGCCCAGCAGTCGCTGCGCAATGACCCCCAGTACGATGGGCAACATGACCAGTTGCAGGATCGACCAGAACATTTCCATGAAGGACACCGGCAACCACGCCGACGCCAGCAGCCAGATCAGTGCCGGTGTCAGCAAGGGGGCGAGGAGGGTGGTCACCGCCGCAATCGCCACCGACAACGCCAGGTCGCCCTTCGCCAGCCAGGTCATGACGTTGGATGACGTGCCGCTCGGGCAGCAGCCAACCAGGATGACGCCGACCGCGATTTCCGGCGGCAAATGGAACACCTGGCAGAGCAGCCAGGCAACACCGGGCATGATCACGAAATGCGCGACCACCCCAAGGGCCACACGCCAGGGATGGCGTACGACTTCAGAAAAATCATCAAGCTTGAGGGTCAGCCCCATGCCGAACATGACCAGCCCCAGCAACGGCACAATGTAGGACTTCAGGCCAATGAACCAGGACGGGAACACGAACGCCAATACGGCGAACAGCAGCACCCAGTACGCGAAGGTATTACCGACAAAACGACTCAACGCAGCCAGGGCGCGCATGACCTGCTCCTTTCTTGTTGGTATGAAGTGGACTTCTTAACTGTAGAAGCCGGCTTGCTGGCGAACGCGGTGGATCAGCACCCTTCAAGTGATCTGACCTAATGCGTTCGCCAGCAAGCCGGCTCCTGCAGAGAGAGGTGAAATCAGATCCCCTGGGGGATCTCTTCGCCGCCCAGTGCTTCCATCAGCTCCGGCAAAAACTCGCCAAAGGTCAGCATCATCAAAGTGAAGCTGGCGTCCTGCTGACCCAGCGCATCGTCGCCGCCGTTTTGCTCGGCTTCATCCTGCAGCAAGTCTTCGAACTTCAGGCGCTTGATACCCAGCTTGTCGTCCAGCACGAAAGACAGCTTGTCCTGCCAGGCGAGCGAAAGTTGGGTGACGACTTTGCCGGTGCTCAGGTGCAACTGGATTTCGTCGCTGGTCAGGTCCTGACGTTTGCATTTCACAACGCCGCCGTCTTCGTGGGTGTCGCGCAGTTCGCACTCGTCCAGCACAAAGAAGTGCTCGGCGGTCTGGCTGGTCTTGACCCATTCGGTCATTACTGCAGTGGGCGCGGTCTTCACGGTGACAGGGCGTACTGGCAGCGAGCCCACCACTTCACGCAGCGTCGACAGCAGGTCTTCGGCGCGCTTGGGGCTGGAAGCGTTGACCAGAATCACGCCTTGCTTGGGGGCGATGGCGGCGAAGGTGGCCGAACGACGGATGAAGGCGCGCGGCAGGAAGGCCTGGATGATTTCGTCCTTGAGCTGGTCACGCTCCTTCTTGTAGACCTTGCGCATCTGCTCGGTCTCGATCTCTTCGACTTTCTCTTTCAACGCGTCGTTGACCACGCTGCCGGGCAAAATGCGCTCTTCCTTGCGCGCCGAAATCAGCATGAAATCACCGCTGACGTGCACCAATGGCGCGTCCTCGCCCTTGCCGAACGGGGCGATGAAACCGTAAGTGGTCAACTCCTGGCTGGCACAGGCACGTGCAGGCTTGGTCGCCAACGCGGTTTCCAGCGCCTCGGCGTCAAATGGCAGGTCCTGGGTCAGGCGATAGACAAGCAGGTTTTTGAACCACATGGGGTACAGCTCTCCTTTAAACAAAGGGGGGCATTATTCGCTCCTGCGACCCTGCGGCCAACCCTCATGTAAGCCTTTGGAAGGGTTATAAAAATTATTTAAAAAAGTGCTTGCCAGCTTTTTGATCGCTCCGTAGAATGCGCGCCACACCGAAGCGAAGGGTGATTAGCTCAGCTGGGAGAGCGTCTGCCTTACAAGCAGAATGTCGGCGGTTCGATCCCGTCATCACCCACCATTCGTTTCAAGTGTTACGCGCAGCGGTAGTTCAGTCGGTTAGAATACCGGCCTGTCACGCCGGGGGTCGCGGGTTCGAGTCCCGTCCGCTGCGCCATATTGAGTTACGAGGCCCTTGAACTCCTCGTAACGACAAAGAGAGCGACCTTAGGGTCGCTTTTTTTGTGCCTGCGATTTGGTGAGCGCCTACAGGACGCAGAGCGTCGCGGGGCTGCATTACCACGCGGAGCGTGGGAACGATCAGTCAGCCAACGATCAGGCAACGATCAAGCGACCATCAAACATCAGCGCCAGAAATGGCCTCTTCCCGGCTAAAGCCGGTCCCACGAAAAGCAGAGTGCATCCAGAGCCGGTCCCACAAGAAGCAGAGCGTGCATCCATCGCGGGTCGCGGTGACCCCGACTGTGGGACCGGCTTCAGCCGGGAAGCTGTTGATCCATTCTTGATCTGCTTTCGATCTCGGTCGGCAAGGCGGGACTGTCATCCCACATCCACCTCCACAACATCTCCCACCAGCCGAACCGGCCAGGTCTTAAGCCGCAACGTCCCGTCTTCAAGACACGTGCCGTCTTCAAGCCGGTAATGCTGCTTATATAAAGGTGAAGCGATCACGAGATCCCCGCCCAGGCTGCCAATCAGTCCCCGCCCAATCACGTTCACCCCGGTCGCCGGATCGCGATTGTCCACGGCAAACAACTGCGGCGCGCCACCAATGGAGGCCACATAAAACAGCGCTACCTGCGCATGGCCCACCAGCGCCACCACTCCGGAATTCAATACCAGATCCTCGCGCGCGCACACCGCGCGCCAAACCTGGACTTTGGGCATGTCCATGACTAACGCGTTGACAGGGCTCATCGTGCAATTTCCTCATCGGCAATCAGGTTGATTTCGCCAGCACGGGCAGGCCGGCGCTGGCTGCGTTCCTTGACGAAATGAATGTCCGGGTCAGCGGCCTTGTCGTTGACGAAGGTGCGGAAGCGCTTGAGTTTTTCCGGGCTTTTGAGTGCGTTCGCCCATTCGCATTCGTAACGGTCGACCACCAATTGCATCTGCGCCTCCAGCTCGGCGGCCAGCCCCAGGCTGTCATCGATCACCACCGACTTCAGGTAATCCAGACCGCCTTCCAGCGACTCGCGCCAGACTGAAGTGCGTTGCAGCTTGTCGGCGGTGCGGATGTAAAACATCAAGACGCGGTCGATGTAGCGAATCAGCGTTTCGTCGTCCAGATCGGTGGCGAACAATTCGGCGTGGCGTGGGCGCATGCCGCCGTTGCCACACACGTACAGGTTCCAGCCGTTCTCGGTTGCGATCACACCGATGTCCTTGCTCTGCGCTTCGGCGCATTCCCGGGTGCAGCCGGACACTGCAAACTTCAGCTTGTGTGGCGAGCGCAGGCCTTTGTAACGGTCCTCGATGCTGAGGGCCATTTGCACGCTGTCCTGGACGCCGTAGCGGCACCAGGTGCTGCCCACACAGGATTTCACCGTGCGCGTCGATTTGCCGTAGGCATGACCGGTCTCGAACCCGGCAGCGATCAGCTCCGCCCAGATGTCTGGCAGCTCATGCAGCTGCGCGCCGAACAGGTCAATGCGCTGGCCGCCGGTGATCTTGGTGTACAGGTCGTACTTCTTGGCAACGGCTCCAATGGCGATCAAGCCGTCCGGGGTGATCTCGCCCGCAGGGATGCGCGGCACCACCGAGTACGTGCCGTTCTTCTGCATGTTGGCCATGAAGGTGTCATTGGTGTCCTGAAGCGGCACCAGCGAAGGGTCCATGATCGGCCGGTTCCAGCACGACGCAAGGATAGAACCTACGACGGGCTTGCAGATATCGCAGCCCAGATGACCCTGCCCGTGCCGCGCGAGCATGTCGTCAAAGCTCTCGATGCTTTCCACGCGGGCGAGCGCGTAGAGCTCCTGGCGAGTGAAGGCGAAGTGCTCGCACAGGCTTTTATCCACGGCGACGCCGCGCGCGATCAGCTCATGTTCGAAGACACTTTTAAGCAGGGCAGCACAGCCACCGCAACCGGTGGCCGCCTTGGTGCAGGCCTTGAGGCCAGCGAGGTCGGTGCAGCCGCCGTCGATGGCCGAGCAGATCGAGGCTTTGCTGACGTTGTGGCACGAGCAAATGGTGGCAGAGGCAGGCAGGGCATCAGCGCCGAGGGTGGGCGCGCCATCGCTGTGCGGCAGGATCAGGCTCGACGGATCGGCGGGCAGTTTGATGCCGTTCTGCGCGTATTGCAGCAGGGTGTCGTAGTAGCTGTTGTCGCCCACCAGCACCGCGCCAAGCACTTGCTTGCCGTCGGCGGAGACGACCAGGCGACGGTAAGTGCCGGTGGCCTCATCGATGAACCGATAGCTGCGCGCGCCTGTCAGTGCGCCATGCGCGTCACCGATGGAGCCCACGTCAACGCCGAGCAATTTAAGTTTGGTCGACATGTCCGCACCGAAGAACGGCTCGGCGTCCAGATCACACAGCTGTGCGGCGACGTTGCGTGCCATCTGGTAACCGGGCGCGACGAGGCCGAAGACGCTGCCGTTCCAGGCGGCGCACTCGCCGATGGCATAGATGTGGGCGTCGCTGGTGCGGCAGTGCTCGTCGATTGCAATGCCACCGCGCGGGCCCAACGCCAGGTCGCATTGGCGGGCGAGGGCGTCCTGCGGGCGGATGCCGGCGGAGAACACAATCAAGTCGGTTTCAAGAAACTCATCTCCGGCGAAATTCATGCGGTAGCGGTATTCCTCTCCGGCGCTGATCGATTGCGTGGCGCGAGACAGGTGCACGCCGACGCCGAGCGCTTCGATCCGTGCCTTTAGCGCTGCGCCGCCGTGGTCATCAAGTTGCACGGGCATCAGGCGCGGGGCAAATTCCACCACATGGGCCTCCAGCCCCAGCGACTTCAGTGCGTTGGCCGCTTCCAGTCCGAGCAATCCTCCGCCGACCACCACCCCGCGTCTCGCCTGGCTCGCGGCGGCGCGGATGGTGTCAAGGTCGTCCAGCGTGCGATACACCAGCCGTGAGTGGCCTTCGGCGCCTTCGATGGGCGGCACAAAAGGATACGAGCCGGTTGCCAGCACGAGCTTGTCGTAACCGAAGCAACCCTTGGCGGTGACCACCTCGCGCCGGGCCCGGTCAATTTCCAGTACCGGAACGCCCAGGTGCAACGTCAGGCCAGCCTGCTCATATAAAGCTGCGTCACTCATCGCCAACGATTCGGCATCACGGCCGCCAAAGTATTCGGACAAATGCACGCGGTCGTACGCCCGTTGGCCCTCTTCGCCGAACACGTGAATGTGATAGCGCTGGAGGGCGCCAGCGGCGATCAGCTGTTCGACGCAGTGGTGACCCACCATGCCGTTGCCGACGACGATCAGGGTTTGGACATCGTTGAGTGGGGCGACTGTGGTGTTCATATCGAGTCCCGGCCAAGGCCAATCAGGTTTTCGAAGCAAAAAAAAAGGCGCCCGGAACCTCTCGGTTCCAGGCGCCTTTGCCTGTTCTTTTATCTGTTGCCACTCGACCACAGTGTCGACAGCAACTTTGTGAGCCCAACGCCTTGGGAGGCTGGCGATCCGCATTGACCGACCGGGCTGCCAACCGCGTGTTCAGGCTGGACGTGGCAAGGAACGTAGCAATGGCTGTGCCAGCGGCCTTGAGTAAGCAAGTCACGCTGGTATGGACGCGCTCTGCCCTTGGTTCTGGCCACAGCGCGCCACGTCGCGGACAAACGCGCGCCGACAGCCTGTCGCCCGAAAGCTGGGCTTGAGTCAGTCCGAATCGGCACAACAACAGTGCGATTTCGCTGAAGCCGCCCCATCGTGAAGCCGGCGCCGCCTGCTGGAATTCATCGGGTACCGGCGCGAGATACGGCCAGCACGACTTCCAGCAACGCTGGCCTGCCGTTTGCAAAGCCCTGCCTAAAGGCAATCAACGCCGATTGCCATATTCACGACAAAGGCGCCGTGTGCTCTCCGTTTTTCGACGGGTGAGAACAGGGCGTCTTTTTTTGCTTTCAGGAAACCGAATATGGCGATCAACCACATTAAAAGCGTGTGTCCTTATTGCGGCGTCGGCTGCGGCATCGTCATGCAGGTCGAACACAACCGGGTGATCAAGGTAGTGGGCGACAAAGCCCACCCGAGCAACTTCGGTCGGCTGTGCACCAAAGGCACCACCTGCGGCCAGGCCATCGCCGACTCGGGGCGAATGGACTCAGCCTACGTGCGCCATCAGCGCAATCAGGATCCGGTGCGTGCCGACATGGACGTAGCCATCAGCGAAACCGCCCGCAGACTGCGCGGGATTCTGGACCGTGACGGACCTGGCGCGCTGGCGTTTTACGTGTCCGGGCAGATGTCCCTAGAGGCGCAATACCTGGCGAACAAGCTTGCGAAAGGCTTCGTGCGCACCCCCAACATCGAGTCCAATTCGCGGCTGTGCATGGCCAGCGCGGGCAGCGGCTACAAGCTGTCGTTGGGCGCTGATGGGCCGCCGGGGTCCTACGATGACTTCGACAAAGCCGACCTGTTTTTTGTCATCGGCGCGAACATGGCCGACTGTCACCCCATCCTTTTCCTGCGCATGATGGACCGGGTCAAAGCGGGAGCAAAGCTGATCGTCGTCGACCCGCGGCGCAGCGCCACGGCCGATAAGGCCAGCCTGTTCCTGCAAATCGAACCCGGCACCGACTTGGCGCTGCTCAACGGTTTGCTGCACTTGCTGGCAGAAAACGGCGACACCGATGCGGACTTCATCGCCTCCCACACCCAGGGCTGGGACGCCATGAGCGGGTTTCTGGCCGACTACACGCCCGCCAGCGTCGCGCAGACCACCGGGCTGCCGGAGGACGACATTCGTGAAGCGGCGCGCATGATCGGTTCCGCGGCCGAGTGGATGAGTTGCTGGACCATGGGGCTGAATCAGAGCATCCATGGCACCTGGAACACCAACGCCGTGTGCAACCTGCACCTGGCGACCGGTGCGATTTGTCGCCCCGGTAGCGGTCCGTTTTCTCTGACCGGTCAGCCGAATGCCATGGGCGGAAGGGAGATGGGCTACATGGGCCCGGGACTGCCAGGGCAGCGCTCGGTGCTGGTGGATGCCGATCGCAGCTTTATCGAAGACCTCTGGCACATCCCGCGCGGCAGCGTGCCCCATCAACCCGGCGGCGGCACCATTGACCTGTTCGAGCAAATGCGTGACGGCGTGATCAAGGCCTGCTGGATCATCTGCACCAATCCGGTGGCCAGCGTCGCCAATCGTAAAACGGTCATTGACGCCTTGAAGGCGGCCGAACTGGTGATTACCCAGGACGCCTTTCTCGACACCGAAACCAACCGTTACGCGGACATCCTCTTGCCAGGCGCGCTTTGGGCCGAATCGGAAGGGGTGATGATCAACTCCGAACGCAATCTGAACCTGACCCGCAAGGCGGTCGCTGCGCCGGGGCAGGCACTGCCGGATTGGCAAATCATCGCCAGGGTCGCCTGTGAAATGGGCTATGCCGACGCCTTCACTTACGCCAGCGCCGAGGACGTATTCGAGGAAATAAAACAGGCGTGGAATCCCGACACCGGTTACGACATTCGCGGCGCCAGCTATGCCCGGCTGCGTGACCAACCGCTGCAATGGCCCTGCGGACCTGACAACGAAAGCACGCGCAACCCGATTCGTTACCTTGGCTTGCGAGATACTCTGGCGGGCGCCACGGCGCCGACCCGACCTACAGGCCCGATATTTCCGACGCAGACGGGCAAAGCGGTATTTTTCCCACGGCCACACATGCCGCCCGCTGAACGGCCTGATGATGAATTTCCCATCGTGCTGAATACCGGTCGCCTGCAGCACCAATGGCACACGCTGACGAAGACCGGGAAAGTGCCGACACTGAATGCGCTCAACGCGCGGCCGTTCATTGAGGTGCATCCCGACGATGCTCAGTCGCTGGGCATTCGCGAGGGGGACGGCGTTGAGATTCGTTCGGCACGAGGGCTCGCGGTGCTGCCTGCGATGATCAGCGAACGCGTACTGCCGGGTAACTGTTTCGCGCCTTTTCACTGGAATGACGTGTACGGCGACAACCTTGCGATCAATGCGGTGACCCACGATGCCGTGGACCCTGTTTCACGACAACCCGGATTCAAATATTGCGCGGTGGCTCTGCGCAAGGTGGAGCTGATTGGCCACCGCTTTCTCGATGAGCCTTCTACCGAGACCGCTGTGCAGGACGCACTCGGAGATGCGCCGTTCTTGACGCTGTTGTGGGCGTCGCAGACCGGGAACGCCGAAGCGTTGGCCAGGCAATTCGGCGACCATCTGCTTAACGCAGGCGTTGCTGTTCAAGTGTCAGCCATGGACAGCTTCCCCATGGCGCGCCTGGACGACGTGCAGAACGTCGCGCTTATCAGCAGCACATTTGGCGACGGCGAATCCCCCGACAACGGGCAACGGTTCTGGCAGGCCCTGGCCACGCGGGACCTGCCCCTGACCGCGCTGCGCTACGCCGTGCTGGCGCTGGGCGATTCCAGTTATGACAGCTTCTGTCAGCACGGCAAGAACCTCGATCGGCAACTTCAATACTTGGGCGCTTCATCGCTGATGCCTAGAATCGATTGCGACGGCGACTATCGCACCCACGCGACTCGCTGGTTCGCGGGGCTGCAACAGGCGTTGTCGCTGAATCTTCCTACGCTACCGGTGGGCGACAATGGCGTGGCGCTTGGCGATCATCCTTCACGGGAACGGCCGTATAGCGCTCGATTGGTGCTGAATCGGCGACTGAACGCCAACGGTGCGGCCAAAGACACGCGGCAATTGGCGCTGTGCCTGGAGGGTTCGGGTATTCGCTATGAGGCCGGGGATGCCTTGGGGGTCTGGCCGCGTAATTGCCCGGAATTGGTGAATGAGCTGCTGGAACTCACAGGGCTGAATGCCGAGCAACCGGTGCGGGCTACGCAGGACACTGATGTGCCGCTGCGTCGGGCGCTGGCCGAGCGTGTCGAGATCGCACGGCCCGGCGTGGAAACGCTGCGCTTCATCGCCGAGCGCAACGGCAGCAACGACCTGAAGACCCTCCTTACCGAACCGTTCAAAAGCGAGCTGAAGGACTGGCTGTGGGGCCGGCAGTTGGCCGATGTGTTGCGCGAATTCCCCGTCAGCTGCGCTGCGCAGGAGTTGCTGGACCATCTCAAGCCTCTGCAACCGCGGCTTTATTCCATTGCGTCCAGCGCCAAAGCACACCCGGATGAGGTGCACCTGACCGTTTCTGCCGTGCGCTACGGCCAGCGAAAGGGTGTGTCGTCGACCTTTCTCGCTGATCGCGCGGATGACTGCGAGGTGCCTGTTTTCCTGCAGCCTACGCGGCATTTTCGTCCGCCCCTTGATGGCGATGTACCGATCATCATGATCGGTCCGGGCACAGGCGTGGCGCCGTTCCGGGCGTTTTTACAGGAACGGCGCGCGCGGGGTGATCGAGGGAATAACTGGCTGTTTTTTGGGGAACAACATCAGGCGACTGACTTTTACTACCGCGATGAGCTGCAAGCCATGCAGGCGGATGGCCTGTTGAGCAGGCTCAGCCTGGCGTTCTCGCGGGACCAGGCGGAGAAGATTTACGTCCAGCAGCGCATTTACGAGCAGGGTGCCGAACTCTGGCGCTGGCTGGAGGAGGGCGCGCACTTGTACATCTGCGGCGACGCCTCGCGTATGGCGCGGGATGTGGATCAAACGCTGCGTCGGGTCATCAGCGAGCAGGGTGGCATGAGTCTCGAAAAAGCGGCCGAGCAATTGCGCTCCCTAACCGAGCAGCAGCGCTATGTCCGCGACGTTTATTAAGAGCGTTCAAATGTCGTAGGGCGGGCCGCTGAACCGCAACTGAACGGATTTCTCGATCAAACAAGAAAACCTTTGGATACCTGAACTTATCTGCCTTTTCTCCCTCTCATGCCGGTAGCCATTGATCGCGGCAGCCTGATAAGCTCGCGGCTTTACTCGTTTGCCCTATTGGCGCATGAACAAGGAAACAGAATGAAACAGCATCGGTTGGCAGCGGCGATTGCCCTGGTCGGTCTGGTACTCGCGGGTTGTGACAAGCAAGCCAGCACCGTCGAGCTGAAAACCCCGGCCCAGAAAGCCTCCTACGGCATCGGCCTGAACATGGGCAAAAGCCTGGCTCAGGAAGGCATGGACGATCTGGATTCCAAAGCGGTAGCGCTGGGTATCGAAGACGCCGTTGGCAAGAAAGAGCAGAAGCTCAAAGACGAAGAGCTGGTTGCAGCCTTCGGCGACCTGCAGAAGCGTGCCGAAGAGCGCATGGCCAAGATGAGCGAAGAGTCGGCAGCTGCCGGCAAGAAGTTCCTCGAGGAAAACGGCAAGCGTAAGGAAGTCACCACCACTGCTTCCGGTCTGCAGTACGAAATCATCAAGAAAGCCGACGGCCCTGTACCCAAGCCGACTGATGTCGTCACCGTTCACTACGAAGGCAAGCTGACTGACGGCAAAGTCTTTGACAGTTCCGTCGAGCGCGGCAGCCCGATTGATCTGCCGGTCAGCGGTGTGATCCCGGGTTGGGTCGAAGGCCTGCAGCTGATGCACGTAGGCGAGAAGGTCAAACTCTACATCCCTAGCGAACTGGCCTATGGCGCTCAAAGCCCAAGCCCGACGATCCCGGCGAACTCGGTTCTGGTCTTTGACCTTGAACTGCTCGGTATCAAGGACCCTGCAGCAGCAGGTGCCAACGATGCTGCTGCTGCCGGCGCTGATGAAGAGGAAGAAGCTGCTCCGGCAGCCGAACCGGCCAAGCCAGCCGCCAAGAAGTAAGCGATTCATCGTTTAATCGCTGCTTAAAAAATGCCCCGTCTTGACGGGGCATTTTTGTTTCCGGGTGGATTTGATCGAACCGGGTAAGGGGAAGCGGAGTCCCATGTGCGAAGGTTGTAGCGCCTGAAGCCGGGATTTGTCGGAGGCTGAGCGGCTCGGAACACACCGGCACCAATGTCCATAACTGAGCTAAGTCAACAACCTTGCGCAGATTTTATGTGAGTAAAAAACGCGCTATCTAAGTCGAGGCCCTATAAAACGGGGGCTTGGCCTTGGAAATACAGCGCTGTTCACAAGGTTATCCACAATTTGTGTGGATAACCTTTGGCTGTTCCGCCGGCTACAGGCAGTGCATTTCTGCAGATGGTAAAGCAGACCCTAAGCCCGATTTTTATCGGTAATGATGGAGTGGATATGAAAGCACCGTGGAATCTCATTCGTTACCTGCCCATGGCCAGACGCCTGATGGCAGCAGGGCGTTTGCCCGCATTGCTGTTTGCCGTCGCGGGTAAAGCCGCCAGCGAAGGTGGTCGGCTAGGCAAACTGAAGGACGATCTGAAACTGCTTCAAGCCTTGTGCCTGGCCTACTGGCGAGGTGAGTACCGGGCGATCAGCGGCAAGGCTATTCTTTCGGTCGTGGCAGGCCTGATGTATTTCCTCAGCCCGCTGGATGCGATCCCGGACTGGATTCCCGGGTTGGGTATGCTTGATGACATCGCCGTGCTCGCTTGGGTGATGAAGCACCTTGAAGCGGAGCTCAGCGCGTTTCGTGCCTGGCGCGAGCAGCAACACCCGGACAAGCTAGCGGTGGTCGAGCGTTTGCCAGCGACGCCTGTGCTGCTTGAGCAAGAAAAGAAGGTCTGACGGGGTTTGGCCGACCATTGATGCAGCCTCGCCATCCCTGGATTGATTGCGCTACCCAAGTCATCGCCCGCCGCTGTTAAGATGCCGCCCATACTTAGAAAAAGACTGCACCAAGCATTTTTTGGTCATACAGGGGGTGGTATGGATATTCAGGTTATTTCGCGGGATGGAGAGCCGGAATATGCCGTGCTGCCTTGGGCCCAGTACCAGGCCCTGTTACGCGCGGCGGGAGTTTCGCCATTGCAGGCATCTTCATCCTCTGTAGGCGCTGCGCCCGAGCCTGTGGGGGCGGCGAATCCGGCCCCCGGCGTGGTAGACCTCCCTTCATTCGATCAGCTAGGCGCGTTGCGCGAAGCCAAAGGGCTCGAAGTGGCGCAATTGGCCCGCGCCGTGGGCATTAGCCCCTCCTACCTGGACCTCATCGAGAATGGTACCCGTCAGCCGGACGCTGCGATTCGTCGCAGCCTGGCATGGGAACTCGGTGTCGCGGGTTGGCGGGGTGAGGCATGAGCGTGCGCATCAGTCGGCAGCATTGGGATGCCCTGCTGGCGGAACTGGACCTGGCGCGTCGCCAGCGTCATCTGGTCACCTACCGCGCGCTGCTCGAACGCTTGCAACTGCCCACCCCCGCCATGCAAACCCTGACCGCAGCCTTGGAGCACCTGGCCGCCATCGACGCGCGTGCCGAGCAGCCACTGCGCAGCTCACTGGTGATCAGTCAGGGCGCGAGTCGTCTGCCGCGCACCGGGTTCTTCGAATGCGTAGAACGCATCGGCCGATTCTCCGGTCCATCCGACGGCATCGCCGCCGCCTCGTGGCACGCCTCCGAAGTGGCCCGGGTCTTCGAGTTCGATTACCCGCAACCGGCTAAGCCAGAATAGGGTTTTGACCGACTTGCTGGCGGACCTGGTTTGCCCGCTGCCTTAAATGTGACTGGCACGGCGCCTTCGCCAGCAAGCCGGCTCCTACAGTGGGTTCTGTGTCAGGTACACAATCCGCGTCGCGCGCAGCAGCGAGCATCCGTCAGATACATCCGCGCCAGGCACGGATCCGTAGGAGCCGGCTTGAGCTGAGATGCTGATCGCAGCTGCCACGCTTCGCTACCGCATATTGAAGGCTGCCGCGCGTTTTACTGCCAACGGCATTCTGTAGGAGCCGGCTTGCTGGCGAACCCGGTTTGCCTGCCGCCATCAATGTGACTGACGCGGCACGTTCGCCAGCAAGCCGCCTCCTACAGTGGGATATGTCATCCTTACATCGGGGTAGGGATGACGGCATGCAGACAAGTTCATTGGATCAAACCCATATGGCGTCCCACAGCGGATAGTCATGCACCCGCCTTACGAGCCCGGCGCGGATGGGGTTGGCGATAACGTAGCGAGCCACGGTCTCTAGGTCTTCTTCGTAACGAATGGCCCGGTCGTGAAAGCCCCGCTGCCAGAATCGGCCTGATCGGCCCAGAGACTCGTTCACATTTCGCGCTGTGTGCGATTTCACCGCCAGAACCAAGTCCTCCAGAGCGGAGTTTTCAAGCTCCACCAGCCAATGCAAATGGTCCGGCATCACCACCCACGCCAAGGATTTCGCAAGGCCTTGCCTCTGCGCATCCCGCATTTGATGTACGAGCAAACGGCCCATCTGCCAATTTTGGAAGAAGCATTGCCGCTGGTGAGTGACCACTGTGATGAGGTAGATCTGCCCCGGCTGGGAATAGCGTCCATTACGCAACCGTCCTGCGTGGTAGGTCTTCTGCATGGTGAAGCCGTCCTGTCTGGCGAAAGTGCCGGAAGGCTAGTGCCGCGCAGTTTGCTTTGCGTTTGGATTGCGGTTCAAAGTATGACGCGGCTGCAGATGGTTCCCGTCGCATGGCCGGTTTACAGGGGAACTGCGTAGTGTCAGCTGATGTGTCAATGCTGCTCCGGCGCGTTCGCCAGCAAGCCGGCTCCTACAGTGGGAGACAGCAAGTCGGCTTCTGCAGCAGGTTGGGCATCCGGCACACACCTACGTTAGCCGCAACGGCGGTCCGTGGTTTTCAAACACATCATCAGGATCAGGCAAAAATCCGTAGGAGCCGGCTTGCTGGCGAACCCGGTTCAACCGCCGCCATCAATGTGGCTGACATGGCGCGTTCGCCAGCAAGCCGGCTACTACAGAGGCAGCAAGTTGGCTTCTGCAGCAGGTTGGGCATTCGGCACACACACACACGCGTTGGCCGCAACAGTGGATCGTGGCCTCAAACACATCATTAGGATCAGGTAAAAATCCGTAGGAGCCGGTTCCTACAGTAGGTTGGGCTTCCGGCACACACCCGCGTCGGCCGCAACAGTGGATCGTGGTCTCAAACACATCATCAGGATCAGGCAAAAATCCGTAGGAGCCGGCTTGCTGGCGAACCACGTGTTCACCCCGTTATCGCCCGATTCATCGCTGCAATGACCTCCGCCTCCAGCGTATCAATCACGTGCACACTCGCGCCGATGACTTCCTTGGCGTGATGCTTGGCCTGGGAGGCCAGTTCGGCGAGCTGGCTGGCGTCGAGCGTGGTACACACCTCGGGATGCAGATGCACCACGCCAATCGACAGCGACAGCAAGGGGAATTCCTGACGCTGGCCCTGGCGGTTCAGCGCCACGAAGCAGCCGGCTTCAAGGTGCTCGGCGCGGTAGAAGCGCCGGCATTGGTTCTGGAAGTCTTCAAGCAACAGGTTCAAGCGCTTGCGCCAGTCTTCCGAGCCCAGCACCAGCAGAAAGTCGTCACCGCCGATATGCCCGACGAAGTCACGGCTGGGGTCGATACGGTCGTTCAGGCACTGCGCCAGACACAGCAACACTTCGTCGCCGCGCCCGTAGCCATAGATGTCGTTGAAGGGCTTGAAGCTGTCGATGTCCACGTAGCAAATCATCGACTCGCGCCCCTGTTGCAGCAGCCGCGTCAGGCACTGCTGAATGGGCACGTTCCCCGGCAACAGGGTCAGCGGGTTGGCGTAGCGCGCCTGCTGAATCTTCAATTCCGTGATCAGCTTGAGCACGTCAATCACCCGGCCCAGCCCCAGGTACGTGCCGTTCTGCATGATGACGAAATCTTCTTCGATGCGTTGCCGCGCGCGGCTGGTGATCAGTCGGCTGACTTGCTGCAGCGACTGACTCAGCTCGACGGCAAGAAAATCGTCACTCATCAACCGGCTGATGGGCTTGCGCGCATACAGCTCAGTGGCAAAAGGCTGGAGCAACACGTCCGACAAAGAATGGCGATGCACAATGCCGATCGGCTGATTGTGCTCATCCAGCACCGCCAGTGAATTAAGGTTGGCCTGCTTGCGAAACGCCTCCAGCACAGTGGCGGTGGGAGTCGTTTGTACGACGGCTGGCAACTCATTCAGCAGCGCTGTCAGGTCGCTGGTCTCTTCGCTTAACGTCGCAGCGGCAGGATCAGTTTTAGGCAGTAACGCGCGCGCATCCCGGGGCGGAAACTCCTGCGGACGGCACAGCAAATACCCCTGAACCAACTCGACGCCCATCTCGATCAGCACGGCCAGCTCTTCCTGCAGTTCGATCCCTTCAGCGATAACCAGCGCCCGCGACGCCTTGGCCATCTGCAGCATTGAGCCGACGAATTCGCGTTTGACGGCGTCCTGGTGAATGCCGTCGATGAAATGCCGGTCGATCTTGACGTAATCCGGGCGCAGCTCAGACCACAGCCGTAGGCTGGAATACCCGGCGCCCAGGTCGTCAAGGGCAATGGAAAAGCCCATGTCCCGGTAGTGGTAGAGCGCGTTGTACAGCAGGCCGAAGTCGTCGGTCGGCGTCTGCTCCGTCAGCTCGATGACCACCCGGCTGGGCGGGATGCCGTAACGTTGCAACAGCTGCAAGGTGCGCCCGGGAGGGTGCGAGGCTTCGAGCAGGGATTCCGGCGAGATGTTGAGGAACAGCTTGCCGTCCAGTTTCTGCTGGCTGAAGCGCCGACACGCCGATTCGCGACAGGCCAGTTCCAGCTCGCTAAGGCGACCGGCCTGGCGGGCTACGGCAAACAGATTGAGAGGAGAGTGGAGGGCGCTGTTGGAAGGGCCGCGCGTCAGGGCTTCGTAGCCGAGGATGCGTCGATCCGATAGCGACACAATCGGTTGGAACAGGCTGTGCAAGTCGCGCTGAGTCAGGATCGAACTCAGCGCGCTCAGCTGTTCAGTCACAGTCATGGCAATCTCGGGGCAAGAAAAAGGGGCTGGACGCCTGTGGCGCCGAGCCCCGCTATTTCACGACAGCTTCATGACTGTTTGATGACTATTTGCCATCATTTCATCATGTTTCATGCCGGTCTTACTTTTTGGCCACCGAACCGCTCAGACCCAGGTAGTCCAGCAAGATGCGCCCGGTTTCGGCCAGGTAGGCGTCATCTTCCGGTTTGGTCTTGTCGTCATCCGAAGGCAGCGCGTCTTCGTCTTCCTTCTTGAGTTCCTTCAGCGGCTCTTCGCCTTTGGCCTTGCGACGCACGTTCTCCATCGCCAACTGCTTGCTCTCGATATCGGCGTGCTCCTTGCGGCGCTCGGCTTCATTGAGGCTGACGGTCTTCTCGCTCATCAGCTTCTTGGCCAGCGCGAGTTTTTCTTCGATGAAGACGAACTCGGCGTCTTTGGCAGAGCGAACGTCGTGGCGCGATTGCAGCTGAGCCAGGAACGGCTTGAACGGATCCACCGCAGGCTTGATCGCCGGTTTGATGGTGTCGTAGGTCATGGCTTCAGGCAGTGCGCTTTCGCCGATTTCCTTGGTGTCGATGATCGACGGATACGCGATGTCCGGCAACACGCCCTGGTGTTGGGTGCTCTGACCGGAAACCCGGTAGAACTTCGCCAGCGTCAGTTTCAGCTCGCCGTGATTGAGCGGCTGGATCGTCTGCACGGTGCCCTTGCCGAAGGTCTGGCCGCCAATGATCAATGCGCGGTGGTAGTCCTGCATGGCGCCGGCAAAAATTTCCGAAGCCGAAGCCGAGAGGCGGTTGACCAGCAATGCCATCGGGCCTTTGTAGAACGCGCCGCTGTTTTCGTCTTCCAGCACGTCAACCTTGCCGTCGGCGTTGCGCACCAGAACGGTAGGGCCTTTATCGATAAACAGGCTGGTCAGCTCGGTGGCCTCCTGCAGAGAACCGCCACCGTTGTTGCGCAGGTCGATGACCACGCCGTCGACTTTCTCCGACTGCAATTCGGTCAGCAGCTTCTTGACGTCGCGCGTGGTGCTCTTGTACTCGGGGTCGCCGGCGCGGTAGGCCTTGAAGTCCAGATAGAAAGCAGGGATCTCGATGACGCCCAGCTTGTAGTCCTTGCCGTCCTGATTCAGGTGCAGCACCGACTTCTTCGCCGCCTGCTCTTCGAGCTTCACCGCTTCACGGGTGATCGACACGATCTTGGTGGTCTGGTCACTTGGCGCGTTGCTCGCCGGGACGATTTCCAGGCGCACGACCGAACCCTTCGGACCGCGAATCAATTTGACCACTTCATCCAGACGCCAGCCGATTACGTCGACCATCTCTTTGTCGCCTTGGGCGACGCCGATGATCTTGTCGGCGGTCGCCACTTGCTTGGTCTTGGCGGCGGGGCCGGCCGGGACCAGACGGACAATCTTGACGTTGTCGTTGTCGCTCTGCAGCACCGCGCCGATGCCTTCCAGCGACAGGCTCATGTTGATGTCGAAGTTTTCCGCGCTGTCAGGCGACAGGTAGTTAGTGTGCGGATCGTAGGACATCGCGAAAGTATTGAGGTACGCCTGGAACACGTCCTCGCTGCGGGTCTGACCCACGCGCGCGAGCTGGTTCTTGTAACGCTTGGTCAGGGTCTCCTGAATCTTGGCCGGATCTTTACCCGCAATCTTCAGGCGCAGAACTTCGTCCTTGACGCGTTTGCGCCACAGGTCGTCGAGTTCGGCTTCGTTCTTGGCCCACGGCGCGTCCTTGCGATCAACCAGCAAGGTTTCCTGAGTGTTGAGGTCGATTTTGTCGACGCCCTTGTTCAGTTGCGCGAGGGCGAAATCCAGACGCGACTTGATGCGGTCCAGGTAACGTTTGTAGATGGTGAAGCCCGGTGCCAGGTCGCCGCTCTTGAGGAAGTCGTCGAACTGGAAACGCCACTTGTCGAACTCGGCGATGTCGCTGGCGAGAAAATAGCTGCGCGCAGGATCGAGGAGTTTCAGGTAGCTCTGATAGATGATTTCGGAGCGCTTGTCGTCCAGCGGCGGCTTGCTGTAGTGGTGGCGCTTGAGCAGCTCCACGACATTCAGACTGGCGATGACTTCATCGCGATCAGGTTGAAGATTATCCCAGCTGTTGGCGGCAAACGAACTGGCTGACATTGGCAGGACTGTCAGGCCAATGAGTAGTGCAAGGGTAGTGCTGGGTAATAGATGCTTCATGCTGATTCGACGCGGGGACAATTGATAACGCATATTAGGCCGTCTTTGGAGGTCGCCGGTTCGGTCAGAACACGGTCGCATAATGCAAAAAGCCCAATGGCCGTGAGGCACATCGGGCTCAGTCAAGACTCACTATGGAGGCACCGTGAAAGCATTGCAAGGCGTTGAAGGTCGGGTGGAATGGGTTGAACAACCCTCGCCGACGCTGGATGTAGGACAAGTCCGCATCAAGGTGGCCGCAGCCGGACTCAATCGTGCCGATTTGCTGCAACGTTCGGGGCATTACCCGCCGCCGCCGGGTGTCACGGAAATCCTCGGAATGGAGTGCTCAGGGGTAATCGCCGAAGTGGGGCCGGGCACTGCCTGGGAGGTCGGCGACCGCGTGTGCGCGCTGGTTGCAGGCGGTGCAATGGCTGAAGAGCTGGTTGTCGACGCACGGCATGTACTGCCGGTGCCCGAGGGCATTTCACTGCACGAAGCGGCGGGCATTCCTGAAGTCTATGCCACCGCTTGGCTGAACCTGTTCCAACTGGCCGGCCTCAAGCCCGGCGAAAAAGTGTTGCTGCACGCCGGTGCAAGTGGCGTTGGTTCAGCTGCCATTCAGCTTTGTAAAGCCTTCGGCAATCCGGTGTGGGTGACAGTCGGTTCGGCAGAGCGGCTGGCGTATTGCGAAGCGCTCGGCGCACAGGGCGGTGTCCTGCGCACCGAAAACCTCGATGCGTTGAACGACTTCGCGCCGTTCCAGGTGATCCTCGACCCGGTCGGCGCGAACTATGCTGCCCTGAACCTGAAAGTGCTGGGTGTGGACGGTCGCCTCGTGCTGATTGGTTTGATGGGCGGGCGCAAGTCCGAACTGGATTTCGCCCAGGTGCTGGGCAAGCGCATTCACATCCTCGGCTCGACCCTGCGCAGCCGCGATGACCAGTTTAAGGCTGACCTGCTAAGCGATCTGGGGCAGCACGTCATGCCGCTGTTCACTGAAGGCCGCTTGAAGCCGCAACTGGCGCGCAGCTTCCCGATCAGCGAAGCCGAAGCGGCTTATGCGGAGCTTGCGACCAATCAGGTGTCTGGCAAGGTCGTGCTGGTGATCGACGACAGTCTGGTGTGACCCGCCTTTTGCTCCGATTCGGTTCGGGACAGCTGTGCGTCGTCAGCCGACCGGCGGTGGCTCAAACTGTCATTTCTGACAGTAGTCAGGCTGGCCCATTCGGTTCTCAATAAGCCTTGTTGCGTAAGCTCGGTCGGCGGGTGTCGGCTGAGAACGCTTCATCGGACGAGGTGAGGACAGGATGGCCAGGGATCGGAAAACGCAGCCGGTAACGCGGCGAACAGGGGATGCATCAAAGGCACTCTTGGCGGTGCCTGAAGTGCCGGCAATCATTGATCAAAACGATCCTGAGGGCCTGGTTTCCACCGGTACCCAGGTCACTGATCTAGAGGTGCTGGTGCCGCTTTGGCCGTTCCCGGCTACGTCCGGGGACACCGACCGACTGGACCTGTTCTGGAGCGGTGTGAGCAGTGATACACCTGTGGCCACTGCGAACTTTACAGGACCGGTCGAGCCCGCAAAGTTTCCCGTCTCCCTGAAGGTGGATAAAAACATTCTGCAGCCGGACGGCCAGTACCAGGTCTGGTACACGGTCACCACTAGCGCGAATAACGCCGCATTTTCCGAGCGCCGTACCGTCACCATCGACACCCGCCCGCCGAGCTACAACCAGCAGTTGATGCCCTTGTTGTTACCCGATGATCTGGTGGGCGGGGTGATCAACGAAGCGTACCTGGTCGGTCATAGCGATCAGGTAGAGCTGCGCCTGCCTAGCCCTGTGTACCTGGACGCCAAAGAAGGCGATGTCGTCGACCTTTACTGGTCACAGGACAACCCGCCAACGACATCGGTTGTGGCCAGTGCGACGGTCACCCAGGCGCAGATTGACATGGACGATATCCGCATCGTCCTGCCCGGCAGCGCCGTGCGTGCACCGGATAGGGATGGCAATTTTTACGCGACGTACAAGGTGCGAGACCGAGCCGGCAACGAGACCGACTCGTTTTCCCGCGAAACGCCTGCCACCGTCGCACTCAAGCCATTGCCATGGGGCGATCTGCCCGAGCCGGAGTTCCCGCAGGCCGATATCGAGGGCTACATCAATTGCGACGAAGCGCCCTGGAACGGGATCGTGGTGCGCATCGCTTTCGTTCGTAGCCTGTTCGAGTACCAAGACCAAATCACTCTTTACTGGCAGGGCTATCGGACGCTCAACGGCGCCGATCCGATTGCCGGCACCGAGGGCGTGTTTGCCCGGAAAGTCAGTGCACAGAACCTGACTGACGGTTACATGGACGTTTTGGTCGAGCCTTTCATTCCGCACATCGAACCCATCATCGAAGGATCGGCGCTTGCCACTTACCGGTTGACGAAAGTCAGCGGGCAGTCGGGTGCGTCCTGCCAAGGGCTGGTGAAGATTAATCGCCAATGGCCCAGCGGGGAGATCTGCGGCCCCGTGACGCAGACTGCGCAGTCTGGCTCGCGCAGGGAGGGCGGGTGCAAGGCCTGTCGCCGGCTCAATCGATTCATCGCCCGCATGTTGCAGAGGCTCGGGCGTGGTGGCAAAGGGCTGTAACGCTGGAAACCCAGGACGCGCCAGGCGGGATAGGCGCGAGTCAACTCAAGGAGAAAAGACATGAGCAACTTATCAAGCAAACAGACCCGTGTGCTTGCCAGTGCACTGGCACGCATCGTCAATCAGCAGAATCAGGCCATTAAAAGGCGCTTGTCTGGAAGGGCGAACCTGGCGGCGCCAGTTCCGCCGACCTGGTGGAACGGCGATCCTGCCTTCGCCGGCCTGGTGCCTCGGGAGGAGCAGGAAGCGGACATGACTATCCTGATTCCCGAGTGGCCCGGAAGCGCAGGTCAGGGCGAGACAGACTCTCTTCAGTTCCAGTGGAAACTGTCAACCTCGGGTACATGGCAGGATGCCCAGGCCCCGATCCCAATTCCAGGTCCGTTGAACCCTGGTGACTTCCCAATGCCGCTGACGTTGGCGCAATCCAACTTTGCTATCGAAGGCACCTTCGACTTGCGCTACACCGTCACTAACGATGCGTCCAACACCGCAGTATCGGATACCACCCAATTCATCATCGACAAAACGCCCCCCAACAACAATCAGTCGCCAACGCCGGCGACGTTTCTAGACCCTGACGTCATCAGCGGCGGCATCACACAGGATTACCTGAATGACCACGGCGGCCTCGATCTGGTCATCCCGACTTATCAAGACGAGAAGCTGGGCGACAGCCTGGACGTTTATGTTCATGAAGTAGGAACGAGCCCGACTACGCCGGCGTACTCCGGTGCGATTGATACGAACCGGCAGGTAAAATTGCCGATCGATGCCTTTTCCGATTTGCTGGATGGCCTCATCTATGTCTCCTACCGACTGGTCGACAAGGTGGGTAACAAAGGCGCTCACGCTGATAACGCGACAGTCGGCCTCTTTCTGAATCCGCTTCCAACTGAGCCACTGCCTGCACCCCGCGTGCCCAAAATCGCGGATGACGACACGCTGCAGCTTGTCGACATTGACCGGGTAAATGCCGGTTTGGTTGAAATTGATCCGTACCCGAACGCGCTCGAGAATGACCTTGTGGTGCTCACCTGGGGCAGTGCGGCACTCAAGGTCACTCACAGGATCACGGACCCTTTTGCGACAATCTTCCTCAATGTGCCCTACGAAACCATACTGAAGCCTGCCTATGGCACAGCGACCGCAGTGCTGCCGACTCCGATTGGCTACGTCGTCGAGCGTGGCGACAAGTCGTTCGCTTCGCGCCTCGCCACTATCAATGTGGATTTCTTCGTCCCTGGGCCCGTGAACCCGGACCGGCCGGACCCGGTCAACAGCGCTCTGCCCAGAGTGACGGTAAAGGGCTCGACTTCTACAGTCGATAACGTGCTGACGGCTGACGACGTCGGCGACTCCGTTACGGTAACGCTCAAGCTGTACGACCCTATCGGCACGGACGAGGAGATGGTTCTGTACTGGGGTGGCATCACAAACGAGGTCGGCAGGTTCAACCCCGTAACGGGGACCCCGGGTGAGGACTATGACTTCACTCTGGCTTGGGACGCGATCAAGGATCTGCCAAGCAGCACGCAGGTGCCGGTGTTCTATACCGTTGGGCGTGCCACTCCCCCCGGCAACGTCGAGTCCTGCGTTCCGACACCGGTAGACGTCAGCGCAGCCCTGCCGATCAAACTTGCCAATCCCGAGTTTCCCGAAGCGGCCATGGCTTCGGACGGTAGCCCCATCCTCAACTGCAGTACCCACGTGGGCCCTGAGCAGTTGGTTAGTGTGCGTATTCCTGGCAACACCGGTCTGCTCCAGGGCGGCGAAACCCTTAAGTTTACGTGGCAGTGCTACACCGACAAAGCGGGGACCGCCCCGGTAAACGCGCCACTGGAATTCCCCCGGACAATCACCGCAACCGAGGCTTCCAATGGGTTCGAATTCCTGCAGGGGCCGTTTGATGAGTGCGTCCTGCCAACGGGCCTGAACGGGTCGATCAAGCTGACCTATATGTCTGATACCACACCGCCGATGCAGGGTGAGACGCTGATCAGGGCATCGGGCACGAACCCAGCGGGCCCATGTTCCCCCAATATTCGCCGTGCATTCGGCGCGGGTGGGTGCGGTTGCTGAATGGATGAGCTCGACCAGGGGTTGAATATAAATGCTGTAGTTGGGACGTTATAAGACAAGGCCGCGCTGAACGGCCTTGTCGTTTTTTCAGGCTTATTGCCGCATTTTTGCGATGAGCGGCAGTAATTAGCACTTGTAAGAAACTACGCTCAGTACGTTAGGAAACTTCCTACACGAATAACAATTTGAAGAATGTAGTCTTCGCGCCTTTGTCCTGCGGAGCTTATCTGTACTCCGTGGGAATGGCGATATTCCCAAGGAGCTGGACATGGCTGCGTCGCGTTTTACACCCTCCCGTTATATGAACCCCTCAACTTTTATTTCCCTCGCGCTGTGCATCAGCACCGCCGCCCAGGGGCGCACATTGTCCCCTGACGAATCTGCGGTGGTGAACCAGGGCGACGCGGCCGAAGCCTGGACGTTGGCGACCGGTTCGTCGCTGACGGTGGGCAGCGGCGCCCAAGCCCTGACGATTTCCGGTGGTGGTGCAGGCGCTGTGGTCAATTTCAATGAGGGCAGCTCGACCACAGGCATCAATCTCGGCGAGGCGGGCGCCTTGGCGAACGTCAACGGTGCCAGCGTTAATGCCGCCGGCAATTCGACGGCCTTGATGCTCGGCAACAGCCAGGCGGTCCTGACGAACGCCATCATCACCAGCGAGGCAGGCCTCGGTCTCAACGGCGCGCAGTCTCAGGGCCTGCCCGGCAGCGCGTTCCTGATCAATGGCGGCACCATCAGCGGTGGAACAGGCGGCGCGACGCTTTCCTCTCGCACCAGGCTGGACGCTACGGGCGCCGTCATCACCGGGACCGGGGCAAACAGCTACGGGGTCCGCGGTTTCGGCTCGGACATTTCCCTGCGCGGCAGTACCGTCACCGGAGGCTTGAACGGCCTCGTCTATCGGGTGGATACGGCCAATGTGCGCGAGGGTACGGTCACTATCGAGGGATCACATATAGAAGGCACCAACGGTGCCGCGATTCTGGTCAATGGCCAGGGCGGTGGTCTGGTCGCCAACCTTAATCTGCTCAATGGCACGACCCTCACGGGTGGCAACGGCAACGCGCTGGAAGTTACCAATGGGGCGACGGCGACTGTGCTGCTGCAGAGCAGTGAAATCACCGGCAACTTTGCCCTCTCCAACGGCAGCATTGCCAACATGACCTTTGATCAGGGCCGGTTGATCGGTGACGTTTCGGCGGATGCCACCAGCAGCGGCACTCTGGCGTTGAACAATGGCTCGGCGCTGACAGGAAATGTCACCGGTATTGATGCGGTCAATCTGAATGCGAGTTCCATGACCGGAAATGTGACCTCGGCCAGCAGCGCCGGTGTGGTTTCGCTGGCTAACGGCTCGGTGCTGGAAGGTAACGTAACCAGTGACAATGCAAGCCTGGCCGCCAGTCAGATGAAGGGCAACATCACCTCTATGGGCAGCGCCGGCATCGTCACCTTGGCCGGCGGCTCGTTGCTGGCGGGTGATATCAGCAGTGACAACGTGAGCCTGAGTGGCAGTCAGATGATCGGCGACGTCACCTCGATGAGCGGCGCGGGCGTGGTATCGCTGGTGGAGGGCTCAGCGCTGCAGGGTAATGTCAGCAGCGGTAACGTGAGCCTGAACGCCAGTTCGCAGAAGGGGGACATCACGTCCACCAGTAACGCCGGCGTTGTATCGCTTATCGGAGGGTCGAGCCTAGAAGGTCAGGTCATCGGTGACAACGTTAGCCTTGACGCCAGTTCAATTACCGGCGATGTCACTTCGGCCAGCGGAGCAGGCGTCGTCAATCTGGTCCGGCGCTCATTGGTGAAAGGCAACGTTAACAGCAACCAGGTCACTCTGGATGCGAGCTCGATAATGGGCAACGTGACCTCGACCGGTAACGCGGGCGTGGTGTCCCTGGCGGCGGGCTCTGTGCTGGAAGGTGATGTAAGCAGCGACACCGTCAGCCTCGACGCCAGTTCCATTGTCGGCAATGTCACCTCGACTGGAAGCGCAGGTGTCGTGAGATTGCTGAGCGGCTCAACGCTGAGAGGCGATGTGAACAGCAGTGATGTAAGCCTGGATGCCAGCTCGATGTCCGGCGACATCACCTCCACTGCTGGCGTGGTTTTGCTGACCCGTAGTTCGGTGTTCACCGGCAGCCTGATCAACGTTGACAGCGCCACCCTCGCAGAATCATCCACTTGGGTTATGGTCGGGACCAATACCGTCAGCTCGCTTTCGATGAATGACAGTACGGTGAGGTTTGGCGCGCCCAACGCGTTCTATCAGCTCAACGTCGGCACGCTGTCCGGCAACGGCACGTTCGTGATGGATGCCGATTACGCCACCAATCAGCACGACATGCTGAACATCACCGGCTCTGCGACGGGCAACCATACCTTGCGTGTCGCGGGTTCGGGCGTGGACCCTGTCACCCCCGGCCCTTTGACGCTGGTGCACAGCGCCGGTGGCAACGCTGCCTTTGTACTGGCAGACGGCCGCGCCGTTGACGTCGGGACCTATTCCTACGAACTGACTTCCGCTGGCGACGGCATGGGCGGCACCGACTGGTTCCTCGATCCGTCGCGCCCGACGACGGTTACCCCTGGCGCGCGCTCGGTACTGGCGCTGTTCAACACCGCACCCACTGTCTGGTATGGCGAGCTGACCTCGTTGCGCAGCCGCATGGGCGAGCTCCGGTTCAACGGCGGGAAAGCCGGTGGATGGGTCCGCACCTACGGCAACAAATACAACGTCTCCGATGCTTCCGGCGTGGGCTATCAACAGAATCAACAGGGTGTTTCCCTGGGGGCCGATGCGCCGTTGCCGATCGGCGACGGCCAATGGCTGGTCGGCGTTCTGGCGGGCTACAGCAAGTCTGATCTGAACCTGGACCGAGGCACCTCCGGTACCGTAAAGAGCACCTATGTCGGTGCTTACACCACCTGGATGGACCAGGACAGCGGCTACTACTTTGACGGTGTACTCAAGGCTAACCGTTTCCGTAACGATTCAAAGGTCAGCATGAGCGACGGGGCGCGTGCCAAAGGCGATTACACCACCCAGGGTGTGGGCGCATCGCTTGAATTCGGGCGGCACATCAAGCTGGACGACGGGTATTTCGTGGAACCGTTCGCCCAGGTGTCGGGTGTCGTGATCAGTGGCAAGGATTACGGTCTGAACAACGGCATGCAGGCAGAAGGTGATCGGACGCGTTCCCTGTTGGGCAAAGTGGGCGTCACGACGGGGCGCAACTTCGCGCTGGATAACGGCAGCATTGTGCAGCCCTATCTGCGCGTGGCAGCGGCTCAGGAGTTTGCAAAAAACAACGAAGTTCAGGTCAACAACAACGTGTTCAACAACGACCTGTCCGGTTCGCGTGGAGAGCTGGGAGCTGGTGTGGCAGTGGCGATGTCAGACAGCCTGCAACTGCATGCTGATTTCGACTATTCAAATGGCGAGAACATCGAGCAGCCGTTTGGGGCGAATGTTGGAGTGCGGTATAGCTGGTAAACGAGTCATGCGCCTGCTTGTTGATACTCACGGGCTAGGGGGCAAAGTGGACGCAGGTGCTCGGTCTTAAGCCAGCTTGGTGCAGCGGCCAAACGCCATTGGCGTTTGGCCGCCTCATCGATCAACGGAACTTGCTCAGCTCAGCTTTAGCCCCACGACGATGCAAAGGGAGAAAGGCACTACCGTGCCATTGGCCGTTCCAGTGGCACCGGTGACGACGTTTCTCACATACTGGCGTCCAAAACCTTGGGCATCGCTCGACCAAGACCAGTCGTTGCCCTGCGGCCAGTTAGCGCCATACATCGCATGTATAGCAGCCAGTTCCGCGAGGTTAGGGATCCGGTAGCCTGCAGCCTCCGCATCGTCTTTCCCCCTCGGGTATCGGTTATATCCGAAGCTGCGGGCTACCTCCACACCTGTCACCCGCACCGGATAACTCCCAGACCTCCCCGCTGAATCACTTACGGTGATATTTGCGGTTCCGTTGTAACGAGCGAATACGGTGCCGTTATTGTCAACCCTTACGCGAGAGGTATCGCTTGATGAATAGCTGTACGGCGGTACGCCATTCGTAGGGGTTCTTGTCGACGAAGTACCTCCCGGCCAAGCGATGGGTAATACCTCTGGGTGGTCAGACGGGACATACAGCCAACCGGATAAAGTGATTGTTGAGGTATCCAACACGAAATCCGGCACCGGTGACTTCACCGTAAAGCTTCGAACATTCGACTCTGGCTTTTCCCCGTAAAGCGCTCTGGCTTTAACGGAGTGTCCGCCCAGGCTCAATCCGGCGACGCTCAAACTCCATGTGCCCGCAGCACTCACAGGAGGACTGCCTTTGGAGGTGTTGCCATCTAGCACTTCCACCTGCTGGCTGGGCGCCGCCGTGCCCGTTACGGCAACCGTGGTGTCTACCGTGGTGCCATTTTGCGGCACCTCGGCTTTTGAATCCCTGACGCTGGTGATCTGAGGCACCGTAGCCTGCAGGACATTGATGTTCCACGACGTCGACTCTCTCCCGGCGCCATACAATGCTTTGGCTTTAAACGTGTGGTTACCAGTGGCCAGCGCGCTGACTTCTCGCCCCCAGCTGCCGTTACCATCGACAGTCGCCGTCCCTTTGGAGGTGGCCCCATCGAAGATTTCCACCCGCTGCCCAATGGATGCCTGACCCGAGGCCGTGACCGTGTTGGCAAAGGTCGACTGGCCGGATGGTACGGCGGTGCCAGCGGGGTCAACCACGCGGGTAATCGAAGGGGTCATATCAGCCGTGACCGTAAAGCCGCGCTCGTCCGACTCCAGGTTCTCACCGTAACAGGCCCGGGCTTTCATAACGTGCCTGCCCAGGCTCAGGCTTGCCACCGGCAAACTCCAGGTCGATGCCTGCGTCGCGGTAGATGTGCCAAGTGGGCGATTACCTTCAGATATCTCCACTTGGAAAGTGGCATTGGCGCTGCCACCTAATACGACATTGACGTCGACCGTGAAACCGTCTGGCGGGATTTCTGCGTTTGTGGAGTCGGTCACGCTGGCAATGGTAGGGGCCATGGCCGTCTCGATCTTGATTTTCCATAGTTCCGACTGAGGCTCCGTGCCGTAATGCGCCTTGGCCCTGAATTCATGCGATCCAATGCTGAGCGGCGACAAGGTCACCGTCCACATGCCGTCTCCATCAGTGTGCAGCTTGCCCTTTGATACGTCGTTGTCGAACAGTTCCACTTGCTCGTCTGGACTCGCTTGTCCTGACACCGTCAACGCGATGTCGACGGTGGTGCCACCATTGCTCACCGGACCCCGTGAGTCTTGAACCCGCTCGATGATGGGGGTGAGGTTCGGGAGCACTTTGAAGGTACGTGGCCGCGAAATCAGGCCACTGTCGTCCAGGGCTTTAGCCGTGAGGCTGTACGATTTTGCCTGCAGACGGGGAAGCTCTATTGTCCAGTTTCCGGCCTCGCTGGCGCGCGTAGTGTCCATCGGGCTCGCGCCATCAAGAATCTCGAGCTCAGCCAATACGGTCGAAGTCCCGCTGGCCGTGAGCTTCGAATAATAGGTCGTTTCGTCATTCTCGACCTCACCGTCGAGATCTCTGACATTGACGATCACAGGCGTCAGCCAGTCATAGTGCAGCTTGAAGTCGTAAACGGCCTCTGGGAACGGCACCGCTACGGTTTCACTGTCGACGCCATCAAAGGCCACATTGCAGATCACGGTGAGGCGAGTGTCCTGGCCGAACTTTTCGAGTTCGGTGCGTAGCACGGTTTCGGACAAGCCGATCGAGGCTTGATTGCTGGTCAGTCGAGCGCCGTCCAGCAACGGGATCGAGTAGAAGCCCCCGGTGCTGTTTTCACCCTCAAGCCTTAGCCAGACTCGCTGACCCGCCTCGCTGAAAGGCCATTTGGCCACTGTAACGGTCGCATTGCCGACGAACGTCGCCAGGTTCAGCGTCATCGCCTGGCTGTCGGCCTGGGTAATCGCAGGGTGGGGCAGGTCGTTGTCAGGGTCGCCGAACAGAACGGACAGACGCAGGGTCTCCGAGTTTTTTTCAGCCGTGTAGCGTTTGACGCGATACGAAACGAACACTTCGCGGCCGATGTTTGCACCGATGACTTCTGGCGGTACGGTGAACACGATTTCACCACTGTCGCTGCCGTGCGCTTCCTGGTCCGGAGGCGTGCCTCCGTTGGGGCTGCCGAGCCAGACCAGCGTGATGACGTCTTGCTGTTCCATGCTGCCGTATTTCACCGTCACCTTGGCGCCATCCAGCGCTTTCATCGGGTCGAGCACGCCGGCGCTGGCGTCCCGCACAGTGGGCGGGGGCAGGTCGCCGATCAGTTTGCCGATGGTCAGGTTCAGTACAGCCGAATATTGATACTCACCGGTGCTGCCCAACTTGAGGGTATAAAAGACCTGCACCTCGTTATTGATATTGGGCTCGATCAGAGACCTCGCAATGGTGAAGTCCAGCGTGTCGCCCGCTGAGCCTGTCGTGATGGGAAACGAGTCGGTGCCACTGCCTTCTTCGGAGATGCCTTGCCAGTACCAGGTCAGCAGGTCGTCGGGCTCGGTGCCGTCGTACCCAACACGAAGCGTGGCGCTATCAGGGTGCAGTTTGGGATCCAGCACCGCGTCCGGAGCCTCGACGATCGAGGGGGCGGGAAGTTGCGCATAGCGTTCACCGACCTTGACCAGCAGATGCTCCGAACGCCGTGTACTGGCCGTCAGCCAGGCGTCGTTACTCACGTTATAGCTGACATCAAGTGTCCCGTTCTTGAGGATGCTGATGTGTTCGCCCATGACGGGGATATACAGACTCTCGTTGGCGCCGGCCTCATTGCCGGTGACGTTATGGGTGTCTTCGTGCAGGTAAATCGAACCGGTCGCTTTGGTGCCAAGCCAGGTCAGCACGATGAAGTCGCCGGCCTCCATTCCGTAATCCGGAATCTCAACGTGGGCCCGCTCCAGATCCGGCGCCAACGTATCGCCTATCAATTCGAAGATGTTTGGCGCCGGAAGCGGTGCTTCGCCGACAATCCTTACCGTGGCTCGTTTGGAAGACTGCCAAGGGTCACCGTTCGCTTTTTTCAGAACGTATGTAGCTTGTCCCGAGCCATCAAGGGTGGCGCGGATGACGGCATTGGGCACTTCGACGCGGTATATTTCCGGGAGGCTGTCGATGATGAAGGAGGCGTTGAACGTCATCTGCTCGCCGTCCTTGTCAGTGCCTAGCCAGGTCATCTCCACTTCATCGTCCAGCGTAAAGTCATCCGCCCGCGCTTCTATGTGTACGATCACGTTGCGGCTTTCCAGATCCCCCAAGTCAATGGTAGGGGAGCCTTCGCCGATAATCGGCGCGTCCAACCGCCAGGCTCCGGCTTCTACGGAAACGGTTGTCTGCATCGAACGAGGCGTGGCGAAGTTATACACCTCATCATACACCTCGTAGTCCACGACCAGGTTTTCGCTGTCCCCTGCCGCAAGAATGATGGTCTGATCAATGGGGATCTGGATAGGATCGTTGCTGTCAGCCTCAGCTTCGCTGACCACATGCGAGACGACGACGTCACCCCATGCCAGTCCGATGGTGTCGCGGGCCATACGACCCGGATAAGTCTGGATAGTCAGCGTGAAGCCGTCCCGCGCCCACTGTTGATCGACGCCATTCTCGACAATGTCGGCAGGTGGCTCAGGTGCTTTCAGTTCGGAGTGGCCTGGCAAGGCAGGGTTGTGGTCAAACCCCCCGGGCAGTTCGCGCTTGACTTTGATGCGTTTTGATGAAGATTCCTCGGCTGCCTCTGTCACCTCGCGTGTCAGCCGATAAAATACCTTTTCGGCCCAGCCGTCTTTGATGAGCTCGCCAGGCACCGGGAGCAGAATCCGCTCATTAATGTCTTCTGGCACTACGTCATGGGTAGCTATTAGCTCTGTGTCCCAATAAACATCAAGATGGTCGCCCTCAAGCATCTTCCACCAAGGATCTATCCCAATTAGTAGAATCGACGGCTGGCATACCGGGTCTGTCAGCGATTGACACAATATATCTCTGTTGATGCCGCCATCTCCGCCTACGACTGGCGTGATCATTCCGCCAATCAAGAGTGGGCGTAGCGCAGCAGCCCGGTAACTGCGGTCAAGTGGCGGGAACAGAATACGTAATCTGCGTTTCATGACGAGCTCCTTGCTGTGATGGTCCTTGAACGGGGGGCAGCTATCTGCTGGGCCGCTGTCAGTGCTTCGCTGGGTGTCTGCAGGATTAAAAGTCGAGAGTAGTCATTGCGATTCCTCATAAAAACCGCGAAATGAGCGCGCTGCGGGGCTCCCCTGAGCGAGCTGATCTGCCGGGGCATAGCTGAACATCGCGCCGTTTGGCGCCGTCAGGTCCATCCGCACGATGGGCAGAAAGCGTTGCGTTCCCGTGAAATAGTCGTTCTGAATGAACTGGGCCTGCAGGCGCGCTGCTTCTGTCTGGTAATAGAAGGACTCCAAGGGCAGCTGGTCAGGAATACCGTCTGTCCATGCGGCGACCATGATTTCGTTCCATAGCGTGTTGCTCGGCACTTGCTGGCGTACCGCGCTGTGCAGCTGAAACTGCGCCGCACCCGGCCCGAAGGCGCAACCCCGCATCGGGGTACTCAGGTACTGGGCTACCCACGATTCAACACTGACGATGCCCAGCGCTTCGCATTCTCCTCGTCCGGTGCAGGTGTCGGCCATGGCGCTGGTCGCGGCGTCGTACGGGTAGGCACAGCGCAGAGTAGGGGAGTAAACAGTGGGCGCGGCCCACTCTTTAAATGTGAATCCGTAGGCGCGATCAAACACCAACTGGTCGATCGTGATATCGCTTCGGGCGTACGAGAACGACACCCCGTTGTTGCGATGGGAATTGGGGCTGGGGTCCCAGGCGTGAAACGCCGTGGTCGCAAGATTGGAGCGAAACAGCACGCCATTGCAGTAGTACGCCGGTTGTGCCCCGGGGCATTCGGAACGCGTGTCGGCGTAGCGCGCATTCATCCGCGCGACCACGGCATAACCCACGTAAAGCTGGTCCTGAAGATTAAAGCCGAACACCTTGCCCGAGGCGTCATTCAGGTCCAGACGAAACACCGGCAGCCACTGGCCGGTTGCGTCGAAAAAGTCGCGTTGATCTTTTTGTGCCGCACTCAACGAGCCGGTTTGGTGGATGTCGTAAAACAAGCCTTGCACCGGAGCGGCGAGGGGAACGGTTTGATCCCAGTTGCTCACCTGCACCTGGTTGGGCGCGGCATTCAGCTCTGTACCAAGTCCTTCATGCGCCTGCAAACTGGCGGCGAACTGCGAAGGGTCCATGCTGCTGAGCGAGCATTGGCTGGCCGGCTGGCTGCCCTGTTGTTGAAAATGCGCCAACCAGGTCGCAGCGTCCGTTACGCCTGCGCCCAGGCAAGAGCTGACGTCGGTGGTCTTACGCGCAGGCAGCGCGGGCAGGCCGCAGCCGTAGCCGCTACGGCCAGAATCCGAAGGCAGAGCCAGTGGATAGGTGCATAAAACCTCAAGCGTTTTGCCATTGCCCACAGCGGTATAGCGATCATCAAATACCGCCCCATTGGGCTGGGGCAATTGGCGAATACTCAGGTCGCTGCGCAAGTAAATCAGGCCCTCGGCCCCCAACGTGGCGGCTTCAGCAGAATGCTGCCAGAACATCTGTCCGACAGGTCTTGCCGCAGACATGACAATCACGCCGTTGCACTGCCAGGCGGGCTTGGTCAAGGCACAGGTCGAGGCAGTATTGGTGTAGCGGGCATTAAGCAACTGTGCCGCCTGAGGGCCACTTATCGCACCCGCCCCTGGCGCCGATGGGTGCGTCAGATGAGCAGTGCTTTCCGGGGGGCGCCCTGTACAGCCCAGGCAGAGCGTTATGAACAGGACGAGCAAAGCAGTGGAAGTCTTCATGACGGCTGGAGCTCCTTGAAGGCCCCCTGGGCTATACGGACAGAGGGGGCCAAAGAACGACACTTTTACTTCGTGGCTGGCGCCCGATTTGCAAATCGCGCCGCCTGTGCTGCATTGGAGGAAACACCGACCGCTTGATACCGCGACGACTGCTCGGCACTGCTGGCATTGCTCTCGACGTCTGCACCGCTGAGGTCATACGTGCCGTAGGTACCGGCGCCAATGGGGTCGCTCGTCCAGAAGGGGTAATCGAGCCAGCCAAGATGCGTCCCTACGGGCTGATGGTCCGAATATTGCTGCCACAAGGCCTTGAACTGCTTGAGCGTGATGGGTGTCAGTTCCGCCTCCGCGCACACCGTCCCCATACCGCTCCAGTCCACGTTACCGGTCAGGAAATGCACCACGCTGATGCCCGAAATCGATAGCGCATACGACTGGGTCTGGGTGCTGACATCCGTTGACGTGATCCTGCATTCGCCGTTACGCAATGCGGTCACCGTCCCATGGTCATCGACGATTGCAATGGCTTCGTTGCTGCTCCTGTAGGTGTACGGTGCAACACCCCAATGAGCTTCACGGGTCATGCGCGCCGACTCGGGCAGAACACTGGGCAGCCCGGTTTCGGCGATGATGTAGCCCAACGCGCCCAAATCAATCGACGCGTCTTGCTTGAAACCGCTGCTGATGGTCAGTACCACTTCATCCGATGGTTGTGGATCCTGGGTGTCCGCCAGAGTGACGCAGTAATACACCGCGACGGTCGCACCCAGGTAGGTGAGGAATTCGCTGGCAGGTACTTCAAAACTAATGCCTTCCGGACGCGGTTTCGAGGGGACATAGGTGCCGTCAACCAGCTTGTCGCCGATGTACAGATCAACTCTGTCCTTCCACTTCAGATTGCCAAGAGGCACGTTTATGGGGATGAGCCTGGCTGGGTCCTCGCCAGGCTCCAGCAGACCCTCCTCTGCACCCGACACAAGAGGCGTGGCCCAGGCACCTAAAGGTTGCGGTGTCGAGCTGGTAGTGAGTGGGGCAGCTTTGTGCTGATCATCCAAGGGACGGGCTTTCAACGTTCGGGTTGAAGTTGTCGGACCGACGAGGTAGGACACATAACCGTTCAACAAATCGCTGACAGCGCTGCTGTCGCCGCCGCCCAAGGGTTGACCCCAGGTCACCACTCTGCTGTCGGCGGTCAATGCCGCGAAGCTTTGGCTGTTTGCATAAATGGCGCGTACATCGGTGAGTTGCGCGGCCACGCTTGTGAGGTCAGCGCCAACGGTGGTGTCGCCCCAGGCTACCACCTCGCCAGTGCGGCGCAGTGCGGCGAACGCAAACGCACTACCCACCACTTGAACAATGTCTTTAAGCTGGCTGATAGGTTGCGGAACCGAGCCGCCATTGTCAGCTTCGCCCCATGCGACCACTGACCCGTCAGCACGACGAGCTGCAAAGGCCCGCCAAGTGGCAGTGACTTCTACGATGTCCGTCAAGCTGGCGATCTCTGGGGGTACATCGCCGCCGTAAGTCGAGTCGCCCCACGCCTTGACGCTCCCTTCCTTCGTAATGAGCGAGAAGCATCTGGCCGTGCTTGCTCCCAGCGTCGCGACGTTGGTTAACGCAGCAATACTGCCAGGCACCATGCCGCCGTACCTATCTTCGCCCCAGGCTACTACCTGGCCAGTGGAACGCAACGCCGCGAAGGCATAGTAATTACCGATCACGTCGATCACGTCGGAGTATGCGGCGATGGTTGGGGGGACCAGCCCCCCGGCGGCGTCATTGCCCCATGCCATTACCTTGTTGCCCGTCGTGATCCCGGCGAAAGCGTTGCCAGCGCCGATGATACGACCGATGTCCGTGCGCTCGGCGATGTCAGGCGGGACCACAGCAGCATCGCCTCCCCCGAAGGCAAGTACACCGTGGCTATACGGTGAGATGCCGGCGAACGCCATGCTGCTGCTGCACAGATTGCTTAGCACTTCGGTGCTGGGGTCGACCAGCCACGGCCATCTCCAGTAGGCCCCTCCCGCGTCGGGATCGCCCCAGGTCAACATGAGTTGCTGGAAACTGCCGTCCCCAGGGCGAAACGTCGCGTATGCAGCGCTGTTCGCACACATCTCGACGATGTCACGTACATTTGAGTCAGGGGATTCACCCCCATTAGCAGGGTTACCCCACGCAACCACCGATCCGTCATTGCGTTGCGCAGCCAGTGCCGCTTCGCCCGTGACCACCTGGTCGGCACCGCTGCCCACAATATTTACACGCCTGAGCGTAACCACATTGCCACCCGCGCGCGCATGCAGCTGTAACTCAGGTCGCGTATCGCGCCATTGAGATGACGCAGTACTCCACTCAGTCTCCCCCTCATAGCGCCACTGCGTCGCGACAGGCGCATCTGTATCCGTGTGAAACGCGCTGATCATCCGCGGGGTTGCCGACGCCCGATAACTGCCACGGTTGAAGCGCGCACCCATGACTTTTAGCGTGCCATCTCCAGCCGCACTTTGTACCTGATAGATCGCAGAGGGCGAGGAGTTACCAAGACCGTCGTCGGCGCGGGTCACGATGTAACTCAGCTCAACACTGTGGCCGTCGTTGGCTTTTACGGTGTCGTATCCAACCTTGATCAGCAGTTCACCGTCCGCCAGTACCTGTTTGTCGATCTGTGCACTGCCAGCCCCTCGCTGTCCTTCCCATGCCAGACGTACCCAGTCATCTTTTTTCAGTTGAGCGTCGGCACCGATTTTTACATCAGCCCCGCCAAAGACATTATTGGGGTCAAGAACAGAAGCCTCGGCTTCGAGGATCTCGGGCGCTGGCAAGTCGGGGCCTGCGGGACCGGTGACTGCAAACTCCAGCGGCTCAGATTCTCTCTCACTCCCGTCGGCAAAGTAGGTCACCACGTAGGTCAGCGTGACGTTGCTGTCCAGGTTTTTTTTGACATCCGCCAGGGCCGCCGTAAACACTCTATCTTCGTCTACTTCTGTCCTTGTGATGTCATCAAACCAAGTGAGTTTGTTGCCCTTATCGTCCCACCAGGTCACGTCTACCTGATCGCCTTCAACCATGCCGTCCCAATGTGGCACCACGAGCATTGCTCCGTCCGGAATATCTGCGGTCGATAACTTTGCATCAATGACGGCCGGGACTCGAGGTGGCACCAGCATGCTGATTTCGGTCACGGTGAAGTCGTAAACCGCAGACACCGGGTTGGAGCCGTATTGCCCCACGACCTTGATAGCGTGCGCTGCAATCGCCAGGTCGCTGAGGGTCGTCTGCCAACTGCCCAGGTCGCTCACTGTCACTGCGTCGCCGACGACACTGTCTTCATCAAAGATCTGCAGCGTTTGATCAGCTGCAGCTTTACCCTTGAGGGTTACGGTTGTATCAGATGTAGATCCGCCTTCTGGGATGTTGTTGCCTTTGGAGTCTTCGACGCTGGAGATGACGGGCGGATCGAGTACCACCGGTTTGCCTACGCTGAAATGCAGCGTATCGGAATAACTCGTAGTCCCGTCCACGCGCTCGATCCAATAAGATGCGTCGACAGTGCCGCCTTCGTTGCCTGCGACAAGTTCGTCGTCGATATCGAAGGAGACGGTCTTTCCGAGATTATATTTACTCACCTGAATGTCATCGGTATATGGAGGGTTTAATACGCTGCCAGCCCACGTTATGAAGATCTGGTCGTCTATCTGCATCCTGTTGTAAGGCGTCACCTTGAGCGTTGTGTCTTCGTGGTTCGGCGGTAGAACCTCCTCCTCAACTCCCGGAACGACAGGTGCGGGCAACTCGGCGCGCGGTTCGCCCACTGTCAATATGCCGGTATGTGCGGATTCTCGGTCCACCGAAATGCCGCCGATGTCCTTGGACAGGACGTAGAACAGTTCAAGGGTTCCGCCTTCAATTTCTTTAAGGTGCTTGCCGTCTACGGTAAAGACAATGGGCTCTTTATCCGCAACGTCGTTTCTGCTGACAGGGTGTGGTTCAAGTTCAGGGTCATAAGGCCTTTTGTCGGGGTAAGTGCCAATCCAGTGCAGAAAGAGGTAGTTCCCTTTTTCAAAGGCATCGTCCCATGGGACCTGAACGTGCGTGGCGGCCAGGTCGGGGTCGAGAGCACCCCCGTTCTGGTCAACAGCTATCGGCGCGGCGAGCCGTACAGGTTCGCCAATGATGTTGACGAACAGGCCTTTGGATTTCAGATTGGAAACTCCAGCGCGTTCTACTTCGTAACTGAATACGGCCTGGGTCTTGGCGAGTTTGCGGACGAGGGCGTTTGGTGTGAAGGCTTTATAGACATGGGGAAGTCTGTCGACGATGATGGGGTCGGCAGTCCAGATCAACTCGTCGCCATCTGTTGTTGTACCGACCATCTTGACCAAGATGGTGTCGCCTATGACAAGTCCCCTGTCCACCGCCGCATACACCTCTACGAGAGCGTCCTCATTTTCTAACTCCTCCAGATCCAGCTCGCTGTTGAAAGCCTGATCGACGGTGGGCGAGTCCAGTCGGGCATTGCCGGTATCGACCAAAACGCGGACTTCGGCGCTCCAGTCTGCCGAGGGGTTCTGGACGACGTCATAGACCATGAAGGCGACCGCGAGCTTGTTGGACCCTGAGTCACCGGCCGCTAGGATGGTTGTTCCGTCCACCGTAATCTCGATGGGATTGCCTACCTCATCTTCCTTTACGTAGTGATCAACAAACTTCCCCCCCCACGACAACTTGATGTGGTCACACAAAGCCATGTCGGGATAGGGCTTGATAGTGACCACGACTCCTGCTTCGGCGGCGTCCTTATCAACGCCATCGTCCATGATTGGCTGCGGCAAGGTCAGGATCAGTGCGCAATGCCCTTGACCGGCATCATCGTCTGGGCCACCCGGCGGATTGAGTTTGACGTAGATATTCGTTACAGCAGACGGCTGGGCTTCCTGACCGAAGGCCTTGACTGTGTAATAAACGGTGTGAGCGCCAGCAGTGAGGTGCGGGTCGTCGTCGATAAACATGCTCAGCCGTTCACCAAGCTGGGCAGCGTTTTGAATTGTGTCTGTGGCCACCAATAAAGTGTTGAGGTAAAGGTTTACGGTGTCGCCTATTTTCATGTCCAACCACTGCTCTACATAAATCTTCAGCCCCTGCTCGTGCGTAGTCACGGCAGCCCCTTCGTTGATGCCCCAGACTTCAAGGTCAGCTAATGCTGGGGGGCTTGGCAGCGGTCCGTTGGCGGCGGGGATTTCCGGCGGGACCAGCAGCGCATTGGCGGCGCGGGCATTGGCGCGAGCCGCCGGGTTGGCCGCCAGTGCTTTTATGGTCTGCGAAAGGTGTGCTGGGACGGGGAAGTATTGCGAGCGAGGTTTGTTAGCCATGGCGGTTGACTCCTGTCATTTTGGGCGCAGGAGTCATTTGGCGCTGTCGCGGTGTGTATGGCTACTGTCACAAATGACAGGTTTGCCTTCCATTGGTCGGATGCCGGTCAGGGCCTATGCCCATGCCTCAATCAGGTATCAGGTTCAAAGCCCAGCAAGCAGTCGGATATCGACAGGGATGGATGAACCGGCTTCCATGATCGGCTTGCCGTTGTTCACGTTCATTTCCACTCATGAATCGGCCAACCCGCTTTCTCCGCCACTTCTCGCAACGCCGGGTCCGGGTTCACCGCGTGGGGGAAATCGACTTTTTGCAGCAGCGGCAGGTCATTGCGGGAATCTGAATAGAAACTCGCGCCTTCAAGATTTTCGCCTTCCTGATCAAGCCACTCCATCAAGCGCGTGATCTTGCCTTCGCGATAGGTCAGCACCCCAAGGGTCTTGCCGCTGTAAACGCCGTGTGCGACTTCCAGATCAATCGCCAGCACTTCCTCCACGCCGATGCGTTCGGCAATCGCCTTGACCAGATGCACGCCCGACGCCGAGATGATCAGAATGCGATCTCCGGCGGCGCGGTGTTCGGCGATGGCTTTGGTGGCGTCGCTGAAAATGATCGGCTCGATATAATCTTCCACCCAGGGGCCCACCAAAAACTCCACTTCTTCTGGCGTGCGTCCGATCATCGGGTCCAGGCTGAACGCCATGTAATCTTCCATGGCCAACTCGCCTTTGCCGTAGGCCTCCATCAGTTCGTGATCCTTTTTCATGAACCACTCGGGATCGACCCAGCCCAACCGCCCCATCTGCTCGCTCCACAGGCTGGAACAGTCACCGTGGATCAGGGTTTCGTCCAGATCGAAAATTGCCAAAGCCATTGAAGCTGCCCTCTTTCTTGATACTTGCGCAGTCCTTTGTAGGAGCGCGCTTGCCCGCGATTGCGGTGGGTCAGCACCTTAGATGCCGCCTGATCCGACGCGTTCGCCAGCAAGCCGGCTCCTACAGTGTGGCGTCGGCTTTATGCGACTTCGCACAACGCCGAGTCTTCGATGTGCAGGGTGACGCGCTGGCCGTTCGGGTGCAAGTCGCTGGCCGAGCGATTGAGCACGTCGACGACCAGTTCCACGCCGCGGGCTTCGACGCGATAGCGGATCACATTTCCCAACAGGCTGTGGCTGCGCACTTCGCCCTCCAGCGAACCGGTCAGGGTCAACTGAATGGCTTCCGGGCGAATCGCCACGCGGCTGTTGATCGGGCGCAGCATCAGGCGGCTGGCGGCGTCGGCCTCCAGCAAGTTGTAGTTGCCGATGAAGCCTGCAGCGAAGGCATCGACCGGCGCGGTATACAGGGTTTCGGCGTCGCCGCTCTGCACGATCCGGCCCTGATTCATCAGGAAAATCCGGTCCGACATGGTCAGTGCTTCTTCCTGATCGTGGGTCACGAAAATTGTCGTCAGCCCCAGCTCTTGCTGGATGGCGCGAATCTGCTCACGCAGGTGCTTGCGGATGCGCGCATCAAGGGCTGACAACGGCTCGTCGAGCAACAGCAGGCGAGGGCGGGTCACCAGCGAACGCGCCAGTGCCACACGCTGACACTGCCCGCCCGAGAGCTGATGCGGATAGCGGCTGGCGAACTCGTTCAGCTCCACCAGCTTCAGCACCTCCGCCACGCGCTGCTTCATTTCATCGGTGCTGACTTTCTGCATGCGCAGGCCAAAGGCGACGTTCTGTTCCACGTTCATGTTGGGAAACAGCGCGTAGCTCTGAAAGACCATGCCGATGCCGCGTTTTTGCGGCGCTACCGGCACAAGGTCCTTGCCGTCCAGAAAGATCCTACCGCTGGTCACGGGGGTCAGCCCGGCGATGCAGCGCAGCAAGGTGGACTTGCCGCAGCCGGACGGGCCGAGCAGGGTGACGAATTCACCTTTGTTGATCACACAGTTGATGTCGCTGAAGACCGCTGTACTGCCGTACGTCTTTTGCAGGTTTTCGACACTGACGAAGCTCATATCAGTCTTTGTCCTTGTTCAGTCGGTTGGCCGCCCACGTCAGCAGCAGTACGAAAAAAAAGTAGGAAATCACCAGCGCGCTGTTGAAGTGCCCGCTGCTGTTGCGCATGTTGTTGAGGTACACCTGCAGCGTCTCGTAGCGGGTGCCGACCAGCAGGTTGGCGAACACGAACTCGCCGAACAGGAACGAGAACGACAGCAGCAGGGCGATCATCAGGCCCTTGCGCAGGTTCGGCAACACGACCAGAAACGCCGCCTGAAACGTGTTGGCGCCGAGCAGTTGAGCGGCGTCCATCAGGTCCACCAGGTTGATTGCCTGCAGGTTGTTGGTGATCGCCCGGTACATGAACGGCAGGGCAACGGTGAAGTAGCAGCCGATCAGAATCCACGGCGTGCCCACCATTGCCAGCGGCCCGGAACCATACAGCTGCAACAGTCCGACCGACGACACCACCGGCGGCACGGCGAAGGGCAGCAGGATGAGGATGTTCATCAGCGCGTCGAGCCTGGGGAAGTGGTAATGCACCACGAACAGCAGCGGCAGAATCAGCACCACCGAGAGCACCAGCGCACCGACGCACACCAGCAGCGACTGGCCGAAAGCGCGCAGAAAACGCGGATCGCTCCACAGCGCGACGTACCATTTGTAAGTCAGGCCGTCGGGCAGAATCGTCGCCGACCAACTGCTGGCGATCGAGTACACAAACGTGCCCAGCAGCGGCGCCAGCAGGATCAAAAACAACAGGTACACCACGACGCGGTGGTAAAGCCCCGGCGGGCGGCGTTCAGCGCGAGACATGGTAGCTCCTCTTCAACAGCCACTGATGCACCACCGTCACCAGCGTCATCATGCCCACCAGAATCATTGCCAGGGCGCTGGCCATGTTCGGGTCCAGCGTGATGTCACCCGCCACCATCGCTGCGATGCGGATCGGCAGTACGTTGAAGTTGCCAGTGGTCAGCGCATAGACCGTGGCGTAGGCCCCCAGCGCGTTGGCCAGCAGGATCACAAAGGTGCCGAGCAGCGCAGGGGTCAGCACCGGAATCCCGATGTGCCGCCAGAAGTCCCAACCGCTGGCACCCAGCAGCGCCGCCGACTCGCGCCAGTCTTCCCGCAGCGCATCGAAGGCGGGGTAGAGCAGCAACACGCCAAGGGGGATCTGGAAGTAGGTGTAGAGAATGATCAGGCCGGTTTTCGAGTACAGGTTGAAGTCATCGATGATCCCGGCCTGCTTGAGAATCAGCGTCAGCGCGCCGTTGAAACCCAGCAGGATGATGAAGGCGAACGCGAGCGGCACCCCGGAAAAGTTGCTGGTCATGTTGGCGAAGGCGCTGACAAAATCCCTCAGTCGTGACGGCACTTTGCGCAGGGAATAGCTGCCGAGGATCGCGATGACGATGCCGATCAGGCTCGACCAGAAGCTGATCTCCAGGCTGTACTGCATGGCCTGGCGGTAAAAGCGCGAATTGAACGCCTTGATGAAGTTGTCGATGCCCCAGCCGGCGTCCGATTGCAGGCTGTTGATCGCCACCCACGCCAGCGGCGCGATCTGGAAGGCGATGAAGAACACCGCAAATGGCACCAGGCACAAAAGCCCCAGCCATTTGCCCCGACTGTGTGAGTTCACTTGAGCACCTCGTTGCACACGGGCTTGTCATGGGGCACGCCGAGCAAATCGCAGACGATGCCGCAAATTTCCAGCTGCTTCGGTTGGGCGTCCGGGTCGAGGCTGAAGGCATCGCCAATGACGAACAGCGGCACCTCCCGCTCTTCGGGAAGCACGCCGTTGTGGGAGCGGTCGTTGTTCATGCCGTGATCCGCAGTCACCAGCACTTGATACCCCGCATCCAGCCAGCGCTGCAGATACTCGGCGAGGAGGATGTCGGCGGACCGTGCGCTGTTGCGGTACTGCGGAGTGTCGAGGCCGTGCTTGTGACCGGCGTCGTCAATGTTCATCGGGTGGACGAACAGAAAATTCGGCGCGTACGCCGTGCGAAGATGCTCGGCGTCGTCGAACAGGTGGGAATCGGGGTAATGGTCGACGTAGTAGAAGTGCCCATGCTGAATCGGCAGTTCGGCGTCGTCGGTGTGGCGGTCGCGTGCGGCAATGAACGGGGTGCGGTTATACAGCTCGCTGACCCAGTGGTACGCCGCAGCGGCGGTGGTCAGGCCGGCGTCGGCGGCGTAATGAAACACGCTGCGCTGATTGGAAAGCCGGGAAACCTGATTGTGGACGATGCCGCTGTCGATGGGCGCAACGCCGGTGAGAATGCACTCATACAGCGGACGTGAAAGAGACGGCAGTTCGCATTCGAGTTTGTACAGCGCCGCACGTCCTGCGTTGCGATAGGCCAGCAAATGCCCCATCGCGTGGTGCGCCACGCTGTAACTCAGGCCGTCCAGCAGGATGAGGATGACGTTGTGTTTCATGACATCTCCGCAAGGTGGATCGCCGAACATGACTGTAGGAGTGAGCTTGCTGGCGATCGAGGTATGCCTGCGACAGACAGGTTGACTGACACACCGATATCGCGAGCAAGCTCACTCCTACAAGGGTCTGCGTTAGCAGTGAAGGGTTACTGCATCTCGACGATGACTTGTTCGTTCCACTGTTGCGGCAGAGCCTTCGAGGTTTTCTCCCAGGCTGCAGGGTCCTTGATCGGCGTCACGTTCTTGTATTGCTCGTTGGGCAGCAGCTTGGCTTGCACCTCTGCTGGCAGCTTGAGGTGCTCGGCACGGATCGGACGCGCGTTGCCGTTGGCCAGGTTGATCTGGCCGGCGTCGCTAAAGATATATTCGCGGGCCAGCTTGGCAGCGTTCGGGTGCTTGGCGTATTTGTTGATGATGGTGGTGTAGCCCGAGATCACCGAACCGTCGGACGGGATCAACACCACGTAGTCGTCAGGATTGGTCATCTTGGCTTTGTAGCTCAGGCCGTTGAAATCCCAGACCACGCCCACTTCCACTTCGCCTTTTTCCATTGACTGGATCGACGGGTTGTTGATGCCCAGGCGCTTCTGTTTGGCCAGTTCGGTGAACAGCTGCAGGCCCGGCGCGACGTTGGTTTCATCGCCTTTCATGGCAATTGCCGCGGCCAGTACACCGTTGGCAGCCTGGGCTGCGGTGCTGACGTCGCCGATGGTGACTTTGTATTTACCGTCCTTCAGGTCAGCCCACTTGGTCGGCACGTCCGAGCCATGCAGCAGCTTCTTGTTGACGATGAAAGCGATGGTCCCGGTGTAGGCCAGTGCCCAGTGGCCTTCCTTGTCCTTGGCCCAGTCCGGCACCTGATCCCATGTGGTCGGCTTGTACGGCTGGGTCACGCCTTTGGCCACCGCAATGGGGCCGAACGCCGCACCGACGTCGCCGATGTCGGCGCTGGCGTTGTCTTTTTCCGCATCGAACTTGGCCACTTCCTGCGCCGAACTCATGTCGGTGTCCATGTGCACCAGACCGTACTTGGCGGTCAGGTCGGTCCAGGTGCCTTTCCAGTTCGCCCAGTCATCGGGCATGCCCACGCTGTTGACCGCGCCTTCGGTTTTGGCGGCGGCTTCGAGCGTCTTGAGGTCAGTGTCGGCGGCCATGGCCGAAGTGCTCAGCGCGATGGCCGAACCCAGGAGTGATGCCAGCAAAAGGTGTTTCATTCGAAGCTCCTTTGTGCACTTCTCGACGGACTCATAGAAGTGTTCGTTGCGGATGGTTGGTCTAGGTCAGCAATACCTGAGCCAAGTTAGGCGAGTTACATGACGCTTTCGTGTCCAGGCCGGCACTTGCCGGGGCCGGCGACTGGCCCGGTCATTGCTGTGCAAACAGCGTAGACCATGCACAACCCTCTGTTCTGCAAAGGCTAATGACGCAGGGTCAGTCCATGCGAGAGCGTTCCACCGGCTGGAATGTCACGCAACGGTCATCTACGCTGCCTAGGCTCGGGAGCACCGAAACGGGCCAGACAGCCGGCAAGCCTGCCCCTAAATAGCGCTGGTCTAGTCCAGATAGGTAACGCAATGCGCGAAGAAATGCCCCGAGCGGTGACGACCATCTGCAATGCGCTGCAAGAACAGATCGAACACGGTCTGCTGCCGCCGGGCAGCAAGTTGCCCGCCGAACGCAAGTTGAGTGAGGTCTTCAATACCACGCGGATTACCTTGCGAGAGGCCTTGGTGCAGCTTGAAGCTCAGGGGTTGATCTACCGCGAAGAGCGGCGGGGCTGGTTCATCTCACCGCCGCGGCTGGCCTACGACTTGATGCGCCGCAGCCACTTTCACGCGATGGTTCAGGCCCAAGGCCGTGTGCCGGCGACTCAGGTGATTTCGGCAAGACTGCAGCCCGCCCCGGCAGTGATCTGCGGCCTGCTGCAACTGCCGGCGCTGTCCAGCGTGATCAAGATCTGCCGAACCCGTCGCATTGATGAGCGGCTGGTGCTGTACGTCGAGCACTACCTCAACCCGGATTACTTTCCGCAGATCCTTGAGCTGGATTTGAATCAGTCCCTGACCGAGCTTTATGCCAGCCACTACGAGATTCACTACGGGCAGGTGCGTTTCGAGATGGTGCCGACCGCGTTACCGGTGGAAGCCGCCGGGGCACTCAAGGTGTCCATCGGCAGCCCGGGCCTGCGCATCGCCCGGGTCAATCACGATCAGCGTGGCCGTTTGATTGATTGCGATCTGGAGTACTGGCGCCACGATGCCATTCATGTCAGTGCGGTGGTGGGAGATTGTTAGAGAACCCGTATTGAAACGCATGCGGCAAGTGCATAGGGCGTTTGCTCAGCAGAGCCGAGCGTCTACCGTCCTTTACAAATCCAGCACCAGGTCCGATGTCGGTGTGCTACAGCACAGCAACCTGAACCCCTTGTCTATTTCACGCTGGCGGATACCCCCATTGTGGTTCATCTCGACCGTCCCTTGAAGCACCGCGGTCTTGCAGGTGCCGCATACACCCTGACCGCAGGATGACGGCAGGATTGCCCCGGCCTTCTTTGCCGCCGACAACACGGATTGTCCGGCCGCTGCGATGAGTGTTTTGCCTGACCGCGCCAGGGTGATAGTGAACAGCGTTTGCGCAAGCTCGACGTTGGGCACCTGATCAGACAGCGGCGACTCTAAAGCTGCCGCGATATCGAAGCTCTCTTCGTGGTAGTGCAGGAAGTCAAAGCCGCCCTGTTTCAAAACCGCTTTGACCGCATCCATGTAGCCTTTCGGTCCGCACGTAAACACCTCCCGCTCTTTGAAATCCGGTACGTGCTCGTTTAGCCATTGCAGGTCGAGACGGCCGACCGGCAAGCGCCACTCGCTGTCTGCACCTCTGCTTTCGCAGATATTCAGAACTCGCAGCCCCGGCCGCGTCGCCTGCATGCGTGTCAGCTCATCATTGAAAATGATATCGGCCGGCGTCCTCGCGCTGTGTACGAAGGCGATATCCAGATGAGCTGCCAGGTCGGCGCTTGATCTTGCCATCGACATCAACGGCGTTATCCCCGAGCCTGCAGAGAGATACAGCAGCTTGCGCTCGGGATGGCCTACCGGGGTGAAGCGTCCTGCAGGTCCTGATGCCAATAGTTGACCACCCACGTGCAGGTTCTCGTGCAGCCAGTTCGACACCGTGCCGCCAGGCACTCGCTTGACGGTGATCGAGAACACAAACGGCCGGGTGGGTGAAGAAGAAAGGGTGTAGCAGCGGGCAATCATCTGCCCGCCGATAACGGGAGAGACCGTAATAAATTGCCCCGGCTCGTAACCCAATGCGTTGAAGTCCGCACAACGCAGACTAAAGGTCTTCACGTCATGGGTTTCTTCCCTCACGTCACAGCACAACAAGGTCTTTTGCTCGCCGCTGTGCCACTGCGCTCCATACGCGCTCCAAGTGTCTGGATCTGAAAGGAGGTGCTGCGAGGCTTCCACGACGGGGGCGAAAGGCAGGGTCTGGGAACGTGTCATGGCTTACCTCACACACCGTGGGCGGCAAGCCGCGCGGCGTACCAGCGGGAAAACTGATCGACGTAGGACTCGGTGAAAGTAGAGAACGGGCCGGGTGAGTAGCCAGGGTCTTGGGTGCCGCTATGGGTGATTGCGACCAGATTGGCGTCTTGTAGATTGGTAGCCTTCCAGACCTCGACCAGCTTTTGAACCTGATAATCGACACCCTCTACAGCGTCAGCATTAACCAGCCATCTGGTACGAACCAGGGTTTTGTCCGGGGCGAGCGGAATGATGTAAGAAACGACGGCGTGATCGCTCATCACGTGCGTCCAGGAGTTGTGCGTCCACAAGTGAACGTCACCCAGGTCGCGCCGGGCCAGTTCGCCGAGCAGGCGAGTGCAGGCTACCCGGGTGTCGACTGTCTGGGACTCGCCATTGCCCGCTATCACCAGTCGCTGCGTGCGAAACTGCGTCTCGGCATCCACATTCAGATGTTCCACGGCATCACAGGCGAACCCGTCGTCTTCCCAGCTTTTTTTAGCGGCAGCGTTACGCTGTTCATATTCGACGAGGGCCTGCAAGGATTCCTCGCTAAGCCCCTCGGCGCAGAAACCAAAGTCCTCCGGAAGAAAAGAGGCCGTCAACTCCGGGTGAGTGGCCGAGCAGTGATAACACTCGCGGTTGTTCTCGATGACCAGCTTCCAGTTCCCGTTTTCAATGATGTCGGATTCATGGGCGATTTTGGTATGCGCCAAGCCGTAAGGCGCGAATCGCGGCACCATTGTGTTTTCAAGAAGTGCGATGTCTTGCGGCGGCTGATCGCTCAGGCAAACAAACAGGTGCGCTCCGACCACTCTGGTATGGACCGGGACTAGATTTCTGCACGAAGCATCGAATTCGCGACCCATGTGCGCAGCGTGTCTGAGACTGCCTTCCAGCGAGTACGTCCATTGGTGATATGGACAGACCAGCAAGCCTACCGTGGACTTGCCTGCCGGTTTGAGCCGAGCGCCGCGGTGTCGACACACGTTGCGAAAGGCCTGGATCTTCTCGTCATCGTCGCGAACAAGAATCACCGAGGACCTACCGATATCTACGGTAAAGACATCGCCCGGTTCGGGAACATCCGCCGTGACGCCTACCAATATCCAATGCCGTTCAAAGAAGATGTTCATGTCGTTCTCGAACACATCTTCCCGGCCGAACAACGCACCGTTCATGCCATGGCCTGGCTTGCGGGAATCAACTAACAGGCGATGCGATTCGACGGCGGCAATGCTCATGGCTGCACCTCTCAGGCGGGCTTTCATCGCGTTTTCGGCGGGTTGAATCGAGTATCGTGAGGGTGTCGGGGAGCGTCAACGCGCTATATTTTCAAGGTCGCATAGCCGCAGGTTATGCGTGTCGTGGATTGACTGCCGTAACCATTTGAAAGATGTGGCCGACAGTAAGTGTCAGTCAAGCGCTCTCAGCCAATCAGCCAGCCTGTGCACCAGCGGGGTCATCTGCCGCCCGTTGGGTACTACCAGGTAATAGGCCTCTTTGGGCCGTACGACACACGATGTGATTCGCACCAACTCACCACTTGCGAGCAGGGGTTCAATCAGACGGTTCCAGCCCAGAACGATTCCGTGACCCTGAGTGGCCGCTCGGATAGCGTCGGCGTAAGCGCTGCAGCGCAGCGCATATTTCAATTTAGGTCGCTCCTCCCCAAGCTCCCTGAACCAGCCCTGCCACGTCATCCAGCCTTCCATGGTCGCATCCGAGTCGATGAGCTCAGCCTGCATGAGCCCCTCTGCGCCGGTGGGTGCGTCATGGGTGTTGAGCCAGCCGGGTGAGCAGGCTGCAAACACCTCTTCGTCGAACAGATAAACCGATGTGCCATCGTCCCACTTGCCATCGCCGTAGCGTACCGCAAGATCGATGTCGTCGCTGCGCAGGTCCGGCGTCAGCATGTGCGTGACCAGACGCAGTTGCAGACCGGGTTGCGAGACGCGCAAGGCACCGAGACGAGGCAGAATCCTCAACTGGGAGAACGCCGATGTGCTGGCAAGTACCACCTGTTGATCGGTGATGCCCTTGCTGACCTTGTCGAAAACACTCGCCATGCGCTGCAGCGATTCAGAAGCCACGGCAAACAGTGTAAGCCCTTCGCTGGTGAGCTTGATCGCCCGGTGCAAGCGATGAAACAGGCGTGCGCCAAGGGTTTCTTCAAGGTAACGAATCTGCTTGCTGACGGCGGCTTGGGTGACGCCCAATTCTTGAGCCGCGAGGGTGAAGCTGTTCAGTCGCGCAACTGCCTCGAAAACCAGCAAGGCGGTCATGGAGGGGATCAGGCGCCGGTAGCCTTTGACCTTTTTGGTCGGTTCCCCTGCTTGCATTTTCATGGTCACTCACCCGGAACGGTGTAAAGGGATGTCGTCCTAATGTACATCCATGTACATCAAAAGGTCATGGGCGTACAGTTGCTTCACTCATTTTCAATCAAAGGCGACATGCACATGTCGGATTCAGGCAAGGGCCGGGGTAAACCCTCGGACTCTGGATGGCGCGGCTCGCCTGAGGGCTGGCTTGAGGCTGCTTACGAGGCTTTGAAAGAGGCCGGCGTGGATGCCGTTCGGGTCATGCCGCTGGCCAAGCGGCTCAACCTTTCGCGCACCAGCTTCTACTGGTTTTTCCAGGACCGAGAACAGCTTTTGGCGGCCTTGCTCGCGCGCTGGAAGGATAAGAATACCGGTGGCATGTTGAGGCAGTCCGAACGCTATGCGGAAAACATCACCGAGGCGATCCTCAACGTATTCGAGTGTTGGTTGAATCCGGAAATCTTTGATTCCCAGTTTGAGTTTGCGGTGCGCAGCTGGGCATTGCAGTCTGAGGAGGTCACCCGGGAAATCGCCGCAGCGGACGAGGCGCGCATTCAGGCGCTGACGCTGATGTTCAGGCGCTTCGGCTACGAGCAGGAAGGCGCCGAGACCCGAGCCCGAACGATCTACTTGACGCAGATCGGTTATATCTCGATGAAAACCTCCGAGGACATCACCGAACGGTTCAGGCGGATTCCGCACTACGTTTCGATATTCACCGGCAAATCGCCGAAAAAGCGTGAGCTCGACCGTTTTTACGGCACGTTCGGTTACGCCGAAACCGCACCGGGCGAGTTCGGCGCTCTTACGGATACCTTCGAGGAAGCACAGAGTGCGCGTTAGCACCCTGGGCATCATCGGAGGCACGGGGTGGCTGGGAGGAGCGCTCGCGCAAGCCGTGCTGGAAACAGGCTTTTTGCGCGCCGACAGCCTGTTTCTCTCCAATCGATCAGGCCGTCATCCCTTGCAAGCTTCGGGTGCCCAGCTGCTAATTGACAATCAGGCAGTGGTGGATGCCAGCGACACGGTCGTTATCTCGGTTCGGCCTGAGCAATTTAGTGAGCTGACTCTCGACGCTTCGGGCAAACGGGTGATTTCGCTCATGGCGGGCGTCACGTCGCAGGCGATCGCCGAGGCGACCGGTGCGACTGTCGTGGTGCGGGCGATGCCCAATGCGGCGGTCGCTATCCGCCAGTCGTTTACGCCGTGGCACTGCTCGAGCGAGCTGACGCCTGCCGCGGTGGCCTTCGTGCAAGGTATGTTCGGCTGCGTCGGAATGGCGAGCCGCGTGCCGACTGAGCAGTGCATCGATTATCTGAGCGCATTGTCGGGAACCGGCCCGGCGTTGCCTGCATTGCTGATGGCCGCGCTCATGCGCCAGGCGGTAGCGGCAGGCGTGCCAGAGGACATTGCCCAAGACGCTGCGCGGGGTGTGGTGGTGAACGCGAGTCAGTTGCTGGCCACGACCGAGCCACACGCTCTGCTCGACGCACTCAAGGCATATAAAGGCGTGACTGCTCAGGCTTTACAAAGCCTTGAGGACGCGGGCTTTGAACGTTTGATTGGCGATGCGGTGCACGCGGGTGCCGAGGTCGCACGCAGAGGAATGTAGCCCTGCGATTTCGGCAATAGTTCGGTTACCTGCGACGGCATACGGGCACGAACCTTCTGAGGTCCAGGCATGCTCGTCGCAGGTAACTGCGGCCACAGTGGGGTCTAGTACGCTGGGTCAGATGTCCTTCATCAACCGTAGCGCGTCATAAATTGCGGCGTGTGTGTTGCGTGCGGCGACAGCGTCTCCAATGCGAAACAGCTGGAAACGCCCGTCCGGGTTTGTGACCAGATTTTGAGCATTGCCTGCAATCAGGTCGTGCTGCTCAACCGCCCCGCCGTTGCTGGAGCGCGGCCGCAGATCAAAGTAGAGGTCATCCAGCGGCAACGTACCGTGGTTGATCACGACCTGATCGACCACACGCTCCTTATGGACTTTGCCGTAGTCGCTGCCGAATACCGCCACCAGTTTGCCGTCGCGTTTATGCACCGACTCAACGCGATAGGTCACGGTAAACGCTACGTCCAGGTCCTGAAGACTGCGCATGTATGGAACCAGATTCATCGCCATGATTTCTGGCGAAAACGCCCGATCCGGTGTAACGATCTCCAGATGTGCGCCGCTTTGTGCAATCACTTCGGCGGCCTGCAGTGCGGCGTGATCACCTGCGTCATCAAAGATCAGGACGTTTCTGCCCGGTTTGACGTCCCCGGAAATGATGTCCCAAGCCGACACGACCCACTCGTTGCCCTCTTTCAGCACTTCTGTGTCAGGCAGGCCGCCGGTGGCGACGATAACCACCTCCGGTTCCAGTTCCTCGACTGTTCCAGCTTCTGCCCAGGTGTTGAATTGGAACTTCACACCCATGCGTTCGCATTGCGCCATGCGCCAGTCGATGATGCTGATCATCTCGCGCCGCCGTTCATTAAGAGACGTCAAAAGGATCTGTCCACCTGGACGGTCTGCGGCTTCCAGCACAGTCACGTCATGACCTCTCTCCGCGGCGACACGTGCCGCCTCAAGCCCGCCAGGGCCTGCGCCGACTACTACTATCTTGCGTCGGATCGTGGCTTTCGTTATCTCATGCGGCATCGTGGTTTCACGGCCAGTCGCCGGATTGTGAATGCAATAGGCAGCACCTCCCTGATAAATCCGGTCCAGACAGTAGTTGGCGCCGACGCAAGGCCGGATGTCTTCCTCACGCTTTTCGATGATCTTGCGCACAATGTGTGGGTCAGTCATGTGAGCACGTGTCATGCCGACCATATCAACCTTGCCCGATGCGATCGCATGGCGAGCGGTCGCCACGTCAGGGATCTTGGCAGCATGAAATGTCGGGAAGCCGGTCGCCGCACGGATCTCCCCGGCGAAATCCAGATGGGGCGAGTTGCGCATACCCTGAATCGGAATAACGTCAGTCAAACCGGCGTCAGTGTCGATATGGCCTTTGACAACGTTGAGAAAATCCACCAGACCGCTGTCCTTGAGCCTGTGGGAAATGGCCAGTCCCTCTTCGGCGCCAAACCCGCCTGGCAGGTCTTCGTCTCCGGTGTAACGCACGCCAAGTAAAAAGTCCTCACCGCACTGTTTGCGAATGCCGCGCAATATGTCGAAGGTGAAGCGCAGGCGGTTGTCCAGCGAGCCACCGTAATCGCCTTGCAGTTCATTGGTAAGAGGCGACCAGAACTGATCCATGAGATGGCCGTAAGCCTGAAGCTCCAGGCCGTCCATGCCGGCGGCTTTCATACGTTCCGCGGCGTCAACGTAATCCTGGATGATGCGCTGGATGTCCCAGTCTTCAAGCTTTTTCGGGAATGACCGGTGCGAGGCCTCACGCCGGTGTGAAGGCGACACCACGGGTAACCAGTCTGCCTTGTCCCAGCGTGTGCGACGGCCCAGGTGAGTCAGCTGGATCATGACCGCGGCACCATGCTCGTGGCACTCGTCGGTCAGGTCTTTCAGCCAGCCCACCACCTCATCCTTGTACGCCAGCACATTGTTAAAGACCGGCGGGCTGTCACGCGAGACGGCGGCCGAGCCTGCGGTCATGGTCAGTGCCACCCCGGCCTTCGCCCGTTCAACGTGATAGGCCCTGTACAAATCCTTCGGCATTCCGTCGACCGGATAAGCCGGTTCGTGCGAGGTCGTGATGATGCGATTTCTGAGGGTCAGATTCTTGATTTTGTAAGGCTGCAGTAGCGGATCGCTGGACATCGTGGGGCGCTCCTGTCGGGGAACATCAGGCTGGGTTCACGCAAAATTAGGAGTAATGTACATGTGTGTCAAGTATGGACGACGTCTATGTACATTTTGCTTGCGCCCCTACTAGCCGTGTGCTTAATATCGGCCGAACAGCCAGCCGAGACTGGCGATTCGACGCTTTCGCTGCCACACCCGGAACACCCATACACGACAGGGGACATGCACGATGGATGCTTATTCGCCGTATAAGAAAAAACGTATTGGTTGGTTGGCAGCGAGTGCCATGATGGCTGTAAGCCTGCTGGGGCACGCTGCGGAACAGCCGCCCGTGCGCATCGGGTGGGTGAATTGGTCAGACACGGAAATCACCGTGAAGCTGGCCAACCTGGTACTTGAGGATCAGCTGAAACAACCGGTCAAGCTGGTCATGGCTGACATCGGTATTCAGTTCCAGGCCATGGCCAACGGCAACATCGACCTTATCCCGATGGTGTGGTTGCCGGGCACACACAAGGCCTTCTACGACAAGTACAAGGATAAGCTCGAAGATTTAGGCGTGCTGTATGAAGGCCGCATCGGTATGGCCGTCCCGGACATTGTGCCGGCCAGCGAAGTGGCAAGCCTGTCGGATCTGAACAAGCCGGGCATCGCGGAAAAATTCGACGGCAAGATTCTCACGTCTGAAGTCGGTAACGGTCAGTACAAACTGACCGAGAAAGTCATCAACGATAAGAAGATAGTCGGCTACAAGATGGTGGCATCTTCAGAAAGCGGCATGCTGAGCGAACTGGACCGCAACCTCAAACGCGGGAAGTGGTCCCTGGTCAACGCCTGGAGTCCGCACTGGATGTTTGCCAAGTATCCGCTGCGTTATCTGGATGATCCGGAGCACCTGTTTGGCGGCACCGAGCAGATCCATGTCGTTGCCCGCAAAGGTTTCAGCGAGCAATACCCGAAGGTGGCGCGGTTCTTCTCTCGCTTTTCTATCCCCCAGGCTGACCTCCAGGCAATGATGTCCGAGGCGCGGCAGTCAGGTAATTCATCCGAGAAAGTCGTCGCTGCTTACTACGCCGCGAACAAACCGAAGTTTGTGGCTATGGTTGAAGGCAACGAGACGGCGGCGAACAATCTTTAAAGGTTGCCAAGGCTCTGGTTGCCGTCGCCTGATCGGGAGGCAACCATCGTCTTGCGGGTGGTGGGGTTAATTGGCTGGTGAATCATCTCGGGTGCCACGCACCTTGCTCACGCTGCCGCCGCTGGTGCTGACCTGCACGTTCAGGCGTGGCGTCGCCAGATCCATTCCGGCTTCGTCCAGGTAACGCTTGAGCGACAGGTTGAACGCCCGCGACACTTCCCATTGCTTGATCGGCGCGGTCTTGAAGCGCGCACGCAGGATTGCATTCCCGGATTCGAAACTCTCAACGCCCTGAATCTCCAGCGGTGACCAGATATTGCGTCGTTGCAGGGGGTCGGTGCGCATCTTCTGGCCGACGTCGCGGATCATCTTCAACGCGTCGTCGATGTTCATGTTCGACGGAATCGCGATGCGGAAAATGGCGTAGCCGAACTCGCGCGAGTAGTTCTGGATGCTTTTGATTTCGCTGAACGGGATGGTGTGCACGATTCCGTCGATGTCGCGCAGCCGGACCGTGCGGATGGTCAACCCTTCCACCGTCCCCAGGTGCCCGCCGACATCGACGTAGTCGTCGATGGCCAGGGAGTCTTCGATGATGATGAACAGGCCGGTGATCAGGTCTGCCACCAGTGACTGCGCGCCGAAACCGATTGCCAGGCCGATCACGCCGGCACCGGCCAGCAGCGGCGTCACGTTCATGCCCATGTTCGCCAGCGCGACAATCAGCGCGATGATGAAGATGGTGACGAACAGGACGTTGCGGATCAGCGGCATCATGGTCTGTGCGCGGGTGTTGGCCAGGCCTTTGCGCGAGCGGGTCAGGGCATGGTGAATGGCCGTGTCCGCCAGGATCCAGACCAGCCAGGCAAACATCAGCGTGGCCGCAAGGCCGATGAGCCGGATGCTGATGTCGTGGCCATCGCCTTCAGCGAAGCGAATCAGCGAGAGTCCCCACACACGCAGCCCCAACTCGATGAACACCAGCCAGATCAGCAGGTGCGCGACGGTGTAGAAAAAGTTTTTCAGGCGATCCGAATACAGCGCATGCCGCTTGTGACTGTGGCTTGGCCGCAGCGAATGCCGCCGCACCAATCCGTTGATCACCATGCACAGCACCAGCAGTACGGTACAGATCAGCGCCTGACGTAATGCCGTGCTGGTATCGCCGGCAGAAAAGAACGTGGCAAACAGCGATACGCCCACCAGGACCAGTGCCGGCAGGTACCAGAAGCTGCCCAGGACCTCGATGCTGTCGCTCAGTGCGCGACGTTTGAGGCGGCGGGCCAGTGGCTGGTTACGAATCAAATGGGCAATCGGGCGGCGAAAACGCACGATGAACAAGCCGGTCGACAGCGCCGCCATGACATTCGCCAGGGTCGCGGCGGTGTGCGCCAGATGCACCCCGAGGCTGGCCACCAGACGCGGATCGCTGAGCGCTTCACCGAATGCAGCAAAACTGCCGATCCACCACAAAGGCCGGAAAGCTTGATGACGCAGAATGTACAGCGCCTGATGCCGGTGTGGGCCGTCCAGCAGTGAAAACGCAATCACGCAGACTGCAGAGAACAGCGTGCCGATGACCAGCGCGTAGGCCAGCACCATCGCCAGGTCGCGGCCAAGTGACGGCGGCAGCGAGTAGCTCAGATAAACCGTGATCACCAGCGCCACCAGCCAGGGTCCGAGCTTGCGCAGGGCAAATCGCAGCATGTCGGAAGGGCGCGGGTGTTGCGGCAGCTCGGCAGAAAGGCCGAAACGCAGACGCACCTTATGGCCTAGCCAGATCAATGCGGCCGCCAGCAGGCCCCATATGGCCAGCACGACGGCAAAGCCCCAGATGATTGGCCACCACTGATTGGCGGGCAGCATCAGCGCCATGAACTCATCCTGCGCCAGAGCGGCCTCATCCCCCCAGCGGCTGAGCGGGCTGTCGGCGCCGGTGAACTGCTTTTCCAGCCCGGCAAACGAACTGCCAATCAGCCCAAGCACGCCCTGTTCAACGGTTGGCTGCGCTTTTTTTGTGGCGTCGCGGAGCTTCTTCAGGTCGTCCAGCAGTTTGCTGCGCTGTTGCTCGTTTTCCAGCGAAGTGATGACTTCGTCCAGCGACGCCCCCAACGGTTCTTGCGCCTGGGGCTGAGCCTTGTCGCCACCTCCGAGCAGACTCGGCAGACCGGCAGCCTGCGCCAGCGCAAAAGGAAATAACGCCAACAGGCAGAGCAGGAGCAGGCGCGGCAAAAAGGACAGTTGGGCGGGAGCAGTCACCGGAGAGCAGACCTCGAATCGACAGGCGCTTGAAGACGCGCGGCAATGGGCCGTGACGGGGTCAAGCAGAGCCGGTTGAGTTTACGAGTGGATGAGGGGTGTGGCGAGGGGCAATTGTGAAGTCCGGCCAAGCGCGATGTGCAGGCCGTTTCCGTGACGTGTGAAGGACACGGCACGGCCTGCGTCAGACCGGGTCTGCGGTTAAGGCAATTCGGCGCTGGCGTAAAACGCCGACAGCACCTTGACCAGGTGCGCAAGGTCCTGACTGCCGGCCAGCTCACGGATCGAGTGCATGGCAAAGGTCGGCAGGCCGATGTCGACCGTCCTCACACCGAGGTGACCGGCGGTGATCGGACCGATGGTTGAACCACAGGCCATGTCGCTGCGCACCACAAAGCTCTGCACCGGCACCTCTTCAGCCATGCACAGGTGGCGGAAAAAGCCTGCGGTTTCGCTGTTGGTCGCGTAACGCTGGTTGCTGTTGACCTTGATCACCGGCCCGGCATTGAGTTTCGGGCCGTGGTTGGCGTCGTGTTTCTCGGCGTAGTTGGGGTGTACGCCGTGAGCATTGTCGGCCGAAATCAGCAGGGATTTCTGAATCGTGCGCACATAGTCGTCGCCGTCCGGGAGAAGCCGTTGCAGCACTTGTTCCAGCATCGGGCCATCAGCGCCGCAGGCGGACGTCGAGCCGACTTCTTCGTGGTCGGTGCAAATCAACAGACAGGTTTCGTCGCCGTCTGCGTTGAGCAGTGCCTGCAAGCCGGCGAAGCAAGACAGCAGGTTATCCAGCCGGGCGCCGGCGATAAAGTCACCATTGAGGCCGATGACCGCAGAGCTTTGGGTGTCGTAGAAGCTGAGCTCGTAGTCGAGCACGACGTCGGCGTTCAGCCCATGCTCGCGGGCCAGTTGATCAGTCAGCAGGGCACGGAAGTCAGCGCGTTCGTCGCCAGCGACCTGGGCGAGGATCGGCGGCAGCTCGTTCTGCGCGTTGATCGGCCAGCCTTCATTGGCGGTGCGGTTCAAGTGGATCGCGAGGTTGGGAATGATCGCGATGGGCAGTTTGAAGTCGATGAGCTGGCTCTCGACTTTGCCGTCACGGCGGAAGGTGACGCGGCCGGCGAGAGAGAGGTCGCGGTCAAACCAGGGGGCGAGCAGGGCGCCGCCATAGACTTCGACGCCCAGTTGCCAGAAACCCTGGCGTTGCAGTTCGGGTTGAGGCTTGACGCGCAGGCATGGGCTGTCGGTGTGGGCGCCCACCAGGCGGATGCCGCCGGTCAGTGGCGACAGGCGACCCAGCTTGAATGCGACGATGGATGAATCATTGCGGGTGACGTAATAGCGGCCGCCGGTTTCGGTGTACCAGGGCTCTCGTTCGTCGAGGCGCTGGTAACCGGCGCCTTCGAGGCGTTGAACCAGGCTGGCGGTGGCATGAAAGGGGGTGGGGGAGGCCTTCAGGAAATCGATGAGGCCTTGGTTCAGCTCTTCGCGCATAAGTTACTCCAGACAGCAATGGGCGGGAGTTTACAGGCCAATGGGTGGTTTGATCGAGATCAAGATCCAGATCCAGATCCTTAAGATCAAAAGCGTCTGCCTAACGGCAAACTGTTTCGCCTTCGGCGAGTTACTTGATAAAGCCCCAAGTAACCAAGGGCTTGTGCTCCTGGTTGCGCTCCTCCTTCGTCGGAGTACCTTCACTCCGGTCTCGCTCCGTGGGCCCGCGCCGAACGGACATCCATGTCCTGACGGCGCTCTCGCCGCATCCATGCGGCTCGGCCCACTGCGCGAAACCTGCGTTCAGCCTGCACCCAAGTCGCGATTGGCGGTGGCTGAACCTTCTATGTATAAAGATCAAGATCGAAAGCTTCCCGGCTGAAGCCGGTCCTACAGGGGGCCGCTGGTCCCGCTAACTGCACGCGGTTGTTCTAGTGGGGCCGGCTTCAGCCGGGACAGCGTCATCGGACACACTACGAACACTGATGGTGCCCAGACAGGCCTCTTCCCGGCTAAAGCCGGTCCCACAGGGTGTGCGCGGTGTTGTCCGATCGGTCCCATGCTCCGCGTGGTAATGCCGAACCAAACGCTCCGCGTCCCGGTTGCGCCTTTGATTTTGATCTTTCCACGCCAGCCCAGACACCGCAAAACGCGACTTTAATGCAGGACGTACTGGATGAACGCAGACCCCCGTAGGAACCGGCTTGCTGGCGAACGCGGTGAGTCTGGTATGCAGATGGCGGCTGGATAAATGCATTCGCCAGCAAGCCGGCTCCTACAGATCCAGTGTCCAAATCGAAATCCACCGTTGCCGTTGCCGTTGCTGTGCTTTTGATCTTCCTACACAAAAAGCCCAGACGCCGCCAAACGGGACTTTGGTACAGGCCATACTGGGTGAACGCAGTCCCCTGTAGGAGCCGGCTTGCTGGCGAACGCGGTGAGTCTGGTATGTAGATGGCGGCTGGATAAATGCATTCGCCAGCAAGCCGGCTCCTACAGATTCAGTGTACAAATCGAAATCCACCCTTGCCCTTGCTGTTGCTGTTGCTGTTGCTGTTGCTGTGCTTTTGATCTTCCTACACAAAAAGTCCAGACACCGCAAAACGCGACTTTGGTGCAGGCCGAGCGCAGGCGATGCGCAGTGGGTTGAGCCGCATGGATGCGGCGAGAGCGCCGTCAGGACATGGATGTCCGTTCGGCGCGGGCCCACGGAGCATCGTCGGAGTGAGGGAACCCGACGAAGTCGGGCCAAACCGAGAGCAAGCACCCTTGGTTACTTGGGGTGCTTTTCCAAGTAACTCGCCGAAGGCGAAATGATCTGCCGTTAGGCAGATGTTCTCGATTTTTTGCCCTGTTGCACACAACCCGCCGAAGGCGAAACGCTCTGCCGTTAGGCAGAGCCATAACAACGATCAAAACGGCGCCGGACACTCAAAGCGAACCCGCTCGCCCGTCCCCGGATGGGTAAACGCCAACATGCTCGCATGCAGGCACAGCCGCGGATAAGCTGCCAGCGCCTCGGGATGCGCATACAACCCGTCGCCCAACAACGGATGCCCGATCGACAACATATGCACCCGCAACTGATGCGACCGCCCTGTAATCGGCGTCAGCTCCACCCGACAATGCGTGTCATACCGCTCCAGCACCTTCCAGAACGTCAGCGCGTGCTTGCCGAACTCATGATCCACCACATGCCGCGGCTTGGTCGGCGGATCGTAACGCAGCGGCAAATCAATACTCCCGCTGTCCAGTTCTGGCTGACCCCAAGCCAACGCCGTGTAGGCCTTCTCCGTCTCGCGATCATGAAACTGCCGCGACAGCTCACGGTGCGTATCGGCATCACGGGCCAGCAAAATGATCCCCGACGTCTCCCAATCCAGCCGGTGGACGATTCGCGCTTCGGGGTAGCCATTTTCCTGCAGGCGGGTAATCAGACAGTCCTTGTTGTCGTCAGCACGACCAGGGACCGAAAGCAGGAGGGTAGGCTTGTTCACCACCAGGACAGCGTCGTCCTGATGGAGGATATGAACGTTGGACAGCGGCATTGAACAGCCTCATCACTCAAACGGTTGCAGCCCGGTCACGGCGGTGATCGCGGCGCAAAAAAAACGGGTCTTCAGTAAACGCCAACGGCGGCTCGCTCACCTGATTCCGCAAAGGGATTCAGGCAATCGAGCCGCCGTGGCGACTGCCTTTTCGATCAACGATCAGGCAGGGTGATGTTGAGTTCCAGAATCGAGCAGCTGCCGTCGTTTTCAAGGGCGACATGCACGTCATCGTTGCCGATGTTGACGTACTTGCGGATCACCTCGACCAGTTCCTTCTGCAAGGCCGGCAGGTAATCCGGGGTGCTGCGTTGGCCGCGTTCGTGCGCCACGATGATCTGTAGACGCTCTTTCGCTACCGACGCGGTGCTGGGCTTTTTGTTGGCACGAAAGAAGTCAAAAATGCTCATCAGTTACCCCCGAACAGGCGTTCGAAAAATCCTTTTTTCTGTACGTCCAGGAAGCGGTGCTCACGGTCCTTGCCCAACAGACGGTCAACGGCATCGCTGTACGCCTGGCCGGCGTCGCTCTGGTCATCGAGGATGACCGGCACGCCCTGGTTGGATGCCTTGAGCACGGCCTGGGACTCCGGGATCACGCCCAGCAGGGTGACGGCGAGGATTTCCTTGACGTCTTCAACGCCCAGCATCTCGCCCTTGCTGACGCGCTCAGGGTTGTAACGGGTCAGGAGCAGGTGCTCCTTGATCGGGTCTTCGCCACGCTCGGCGCGGCGGGACTTGCTGGCCAGCAGGCCCAGCATGCGGTCCGAGTCACGTACCGAAGAGACTTCCGGGTTGGTGACGACGATGGCTTCATCGGCGAAATACATGGCCAGATGCGCGCCCGTCTCGATACCGGCAGGGGAGTCGCACACGACGTACTCGAAGGTTTCCTTGAGTTCCATCAGGACCTTTTCAACGCCTTCCTTGGTCAGCGCGTCCTTGTCACGGGTCTGGCTGGCGGCCAGGACGTAAAGACCTTCGATCTTCTTGTCCTTGATCAGCGCCTGCTGCAGGTTGGCTTCGCCGTTGACCACGTTGACGAAGTCATAAACGACACGACGCTCACAGCCCATGATCAGGTCGAGGTTACGCAGGCCGACGTCGAAGTCGACGATAACTGTTTTGTGGCCGCGCAATGCGAGACCGGTACCGATGGCGGCGCTGGTGGTGGTCTTGCCCACACCACCCTTGCCGGATGTAACCACGAGAATCTTGGCCAAGGTGTATCACCCCTAGAGGAAAAGGACATTGAGTCCCTGAAGAGCCCCTCGTGACGACGCGGCCAAAGCGGGCGAGGGCAGTGAAAGAACCGAGAAAAGGTTCGTGTTCGGGAAAACAAAAAAATGACCCGAACCTACTGGTGCCTTCGCGTCGTTTTCGCGACGAATCAGAGTGGCTTTGAAAATGGCGCAGTATCCGTTAAAGACGGGTGATGTTCAACACGTCCCCGGCCAGACTGATTTGCACACCGGCGCCCCACAGCGGATCCCTGCGCAGGTCTTCGGACACCTTGTACTGGCCGGCGATGGAGATCAGTTCGGCAACCATCTGCTGGCAGAAAATACGGGCCTTGGTGTCGCCCTTGATCCCTGCCAGCGCGCGGCCGCGCATCGGGCCGTAGACGTGAATGTTGCCGTCGGCAAGCAGCTCGGCGCCGGGGCTGACCGAGGAAATCACCACAAGGTCCGAGCCCTGCGCATAGATCTGCTGACCACCGCGCACGGGCGCGGTGATGATCTTGGTCGGCTTGATCAAAGGCTCCGGCGGCTTTTCGATGACTTCCGGCTTCTTTTTGACCTCACCCTCGATCGGATCAAGCGGGCGTTCGCGTGCGCCTGAAGGCGGCAGCACCGGCAGGTCGATTGAGATGGCGGCGGCGATGTCTTCGATGCGATTGGCGCGAATGGCCAGGGTGCGCAGGCCGTGTTGGCGGCAGATGCGCATCATCGCGGGCAGATCTATCGCGCCTTCGTCGGGCGGCAACTTGTCGAGCGCGAGCACCAGCGGTGTATTGCTGAAAAAATTCGGTGCCTGGGCGACTTTCGCCGCCAACTGACGATCCAGCGCTTCGAGGTTGTTGCGGGCCAGCTCCAGCACGGTGATGGCCAGCATGCTGCCCTTCAACTGGAACACGGGGTCCTTGTCTTGCAATTCGATTTGGCTCATGTCGGCATACAGCGGCTTGTCGCTAAAAGTGCCGAGACTTATAACGATAACGCCCGCCAGCCGCAAGGGAGGCGCAACCGTTGGCGGCCACGATCGGTACGAACCGATGTAGAATGCCCGCCTTTGCCTTGACGGAAGCTGTAATGGATCGCCCGCGTTTTCGAGCTCATTTTCTTCATCCCCGCTTCTGGCTGCTCTGGCTGGGGCTGGGCTTGCTCTGGCTGATCGTGCAATTGCCGTTTCGCGTGCTGCTGGTGATCGGGCGAGCATTGGGCTGGGTCATGTACTACCAGGCAACCGACCGCCGGATCATCGCCGCGCGCAACCTTGAGCTGTGTTTCCCACAGTATTCAAAGGCCGAGCGCAAGCGCCTCCTCAAAGAGAATTTTGCTTCAACCGGCATCGCATTTTTTGAAATGGCCATGAGCTGGTGGTGGAGCCAGCCGCGTCTCGCCCGGCTCGCGCACATCGAAGGCCTGCATCACCTGAAGCAGGCGCAGCTGGACGGGCACGGCGTGATTCTCATGGCGCTGCACTTCACGACACTGGAAATCGGCGCGGCGCTGCTCGGTCAGCAGCACACCATCGACGGCATGTACCGGGAGCACAAAAACGCGCTGTTCGATTACGTTCAGCGGCGCGGTCGCGAACGCCATAACCTGGATTCCATTGCCGTCGAGCGCGAAGACGTGCGCGGCATGATCAAGCAGCTGCGCAAAGGCCGCGCCATCTGGTACGCACCGGATCAGGATTACGGCGCCAAGCAAAGCATCTTTGTGCCGCTGTTCGGCATCCAGGCCGCCACCGTCCCGGCCACCAGCAAATTTGCCAAGCTCGGGCACGCGCTGGTCGTACCGTTCACCCAGGAGCGCCTGGCCGATGGCAGCGGCTACAAGTTGGTGATTCATCCGCCGCTCAGCGATTTCCCCGGGGAGAGCGACGAGGCGGATTGCATTCGCATCAATCAATGGGTGGAGCGTGCCGTAACCGACTGCCCCGAGCAGTACTTGTGGGCACACCGGCGCTTCAAGAGTCGCCCGCCGGGTGAGCCGAAGCTGTATAAAAAGCGTGGCTGACACCAAGAGCCGATACCCATGACGACCAGCGCCACCGAACAACTAGCCACGCACAATGCCTCGGCCGTACACCCTGGCGTCGAGCCTGTTACCGGGCTGATTCTGTCCGGCGGCGGTGCCCGCGCGGCGTATCAGGTCGGGGTGCTGGCCGGCATCGCCGACTTGCTGCCGGTAGGAGCGAAGAATCCTTTTCCGGTGATCGTCGGCACCTCCGCCGGAGCAATCAATGCGGTAAAGCTCGCCAGTGGCGCCGCCGAATTTCGCACCGCCATCCACGAACTGACTGACTTCTGGCAAGGCTTTCGCAGCCATCAAGTGCTGCGCAGCGACTGGGCAGGTGTGATTCGGCAGGCAGCGCGATTCTTTGCTCGGAGCTTGTTGGGCCTCGGTCGAAAGCAGGTGCCGGTGGCGCTGCTCAACAGTTCGCCACTCAAAGACCTGCTGACCGCACGGCTCAACCTCGACGGCATCGAGGAAGCCATCAATGCCCGGCACCTGCGCGCCGTGGCGATCACGGCGTTTGGCTACGAGTCGGGGCAGGCCGTTACGTTTTATCAGGGCAAGGGCACAATCGATTCCTGGCTGCGCCACCGCCGGATTGGTTTGCCGACGCGGTTGACCGTTGATCATCTGCTCGCGAGCTCGGCGATACCCTTGCTGTTCGCCCCCGTGAAGCTGGGCCAGGAATATTTCGGCGACGGGGCGGTGCGGCAGTCAGCGCCCATCAGTCCGGCACTGCACCTTGGCGCAAACCGCGTGCTGGTGGTGGGTGTCAGCGGCAACCCGCGCGGCCCGGGTGCGAATCCGCCTGTTCAGCGCGCGGTCAGTGGCACGCAGCCAAGCCTGGCGCAGATCAGCGGACACATGCTCAACAGCACGTTCATTGATAGCCTGGAAAGCGACATCGAACTGCTGGAGCGCCTGAATCTGGTGAGCCGTATGTTACCGGCCCCCGGCACGCCTGCACCGCTAACGTCATCAACGTCAGGCCATTCGCTGGCACCGGTTGAGGTGCTGGTGATTTCCCCCAGCCAGCCGATTGATGAAATTGCCGCGCGCCACCGTCGTGAATTACCGCCAGCACTGCGCACGTTCCTGCGCGGCCCGGGCGCGACCAAGACCAGCGGGGCGGGGGTGCTCAGCTATTTGCTGTTCGAATCGGGCTATTGCAGCGAACTGATCGAACTGGGCCGCCGCGATGCGCTGGCCCAGAAGGATGAATTGATGCGGTTTTTGCGGCTGGATTGAAGGATCGAGCTGTACGATCTGCCGCAGAATGTGGCGTTACCTGCGTGTCCATTGCAGATATACCCCGTTCGCGGGCAAGCGCGCTCCGACAAAATTTGTGGCGATCAGGCCGTCAGTTTGTCGTCCCTGAAATCGCGCAGCGCCTGCTCGATTTCTTCGCGGCTGTTCATCACGAACGGACCGTATTGCACGATCGGCTCGCCCAGCGGTTTACCTGCGATCAACAGGACGCGGGCGGCTGCGTCAGCACTCAGGTGAATCTCACCGCTTTCCGACAGCCGCGCCAGACGGCTCTGACCCAGCTTTTGCGTTTGGCCAGCGATTTCTACCTCACCTTCGTACACATACAACAGCACACGGTGACCGTCGGCGATGCGCGGCGTGATGTGGCTGCCGGCGGGCATATGGAAATCAAAATACTGCGGCTCGGTGTCCGGGCGCTGCACTGCGCCGGGCTGGGAGGTCTGGCCGTCGTCGAACTGGCCAGCGATGACCACCACCTGAACGCCGTCCCGAGTCGTGATCCGCGGAATGCGCTCGGGCTGAATGTCATCGTAGCCGGCGTCACCCATCTTTGATTTGGCCGGCAGGTTGAGCCAGAGCTGAAAGCCGCGCATGGCGCCTTCTTCCTGTTCGGGCATTTCACTGTGAATGACCCCGCGCGCCGCCGTCATCCACTGCACGCCGCCGCCTTGCAGCAGACCCACATTGCCCATGTGGTCCTCGTGTCGCATGCGGCCTTCGAGCATGTACGTCACGGTCTCGAAACCGCGGTGAGGGTGCGGCGGGAAGCCGGCAATGTATTCGTCGGGGTTTTCAGAACCGAACTCGTCAAGCATCAGGAACGGATCGAAGGATTCGATGCCAGGCCCGCCGAAGACGCGGGTCAGCTTGACGCCAGCGCCGTCCGAGGTCGGTTGGCCCGCCTGGATTGACAGCACTTTACGAAATTGAGTCATGGGGCTCACTCCGGCAGATTGGAATGGCACCTATGGTAGGCCAGTCGAAGCGATGAATGGGTGAGGTTTTTGCGGGGGAATGATCGGGTTTGGTGATGGGTTTGAGCGACGTGTGACAGTGAGCTTGCTCACGAAGAGGCCCGAAAATCCGACATATCTCCACCTGCCGGACCGCACACTTGTAGGACTGGCTTTAGCCGGGAAGACGCCGGCATTAACACCACGAATTTGATGGCGTGCCGACGGGCCTCTTCCCGGCTGAAGCCAGTCCTACAGGGATTGCTGCCAGCAGTGCCAGCAGCGTTCAGATCAAGTTACTCGGAGACCTGCAGCTTGCGGGCTTCGGTGTACACGTAACGCACTTTCTCGTACTCGAACGGCGAATCCATCTGCCCGTATCTGAAGCTGGTGGTGTAGCGACGGTCGATGGCGCGCAGCAGGTACAGCTCAGGGTGGTCTTCGCTGACCTGCGCCACGTTGAGGAAGTTGATCTGCGATTCGGCGGTGAAGTCGAACACCAGACCACCGGTGTCACGCAGGTTCGACGGGCCCAGGATAGGCAGGACCAGATACGGGCCGGCCGGCACGCCATAGAAGCCCAGGGTCTGGCCGAAGTCTTCGCTCTGCTTCTTCAAACCCATCATGGTGGCCGGGTCCCACAGCCCGGCAATGCCCAGCGTGGTGTTGACGATCAGGCGGCCGGTGGTTTCCATCGAGCGCTTGCCCTTGAACTGCAGCAGGCTGTTCAGCAGGTTGGGGACGTCGCCCAGGTTGCTGAAAAAGTTGCTGACACCGGTGCGCACGAAGCTTGGGGTCACGTATTTGTAACCGTTGACCACTGGCAGAAACACCCACTCGTCGAAGCGGTAGTTGAAGTGATAAACCCGACGGTTCCACGATTCAAGCGGGTCGTAGACGTTCAGCGCGTTGAGCGACGAGCGCTCGAACTCTTGAGCATCAAGACCCGGGTTGAATTTCAGCGACTTCAACGGCTCGGTGAAGCCATCCGGGTTGTCGATCCGCTGGACCGGGGCTGCCTGGGAAACGATCGGCGCGTCGGCCGCGTGGACGGCGCCAGCGCAGAGGAAGGCGGCGATAAGCAATAGACGTTTAGCCACGGAAAAACTCCAGCATGGCGTCGCTGTTGACGCGATAGTTCATGTTGCCGCAGTGACCGCCGTAAGGGTAAACGGTCAAGCGATCGCCAAAGGTCGTGCGCAGGAAACCGAGGTCGCCCGGGCCGAGGATCACGTCGTCGGCGTTGTGCATCACAGCGATCTTCTTGCTGCTCGCCAGGTAATCCTTCAGCGCGTACAGGCTGACTTGATCGACCAGTTGCAAAAGGCTGCCGCCGTCAGTGCGAGCTCGCCACATCGGGATCACCTGCTCGGTGACGTAGCAGTCGAAATCGCACTGCAGCGCGCGCTTGAGGAACGGTGTCAGGCTGGTGCCTTCACTGATCGGCGTTTTCGGTGGAGTGATCAGGCCGCGGCGGTTGATCAGGTCCGAGGTGAACGCAATGTCGGCCGCCGAGAAGCGGAACGATGTACCGATCAACATGGCCATTTGTTCGTTGGAGAGGTGCTGCTTGGACTGCTGGAAGTCATAGAGCAGTGCATCGTTGAGGTCGATGTAACCCTTCTCACGGAAGTAACGGGTCAGCTTTTGCAGCACCAGCTCATAAAAGGTCGTGCTGTTGGTGATGCCCTTGACGTCGGTCTGAACCATCTTGTCGAGGTTGGTGATCGACGTGTAGAGGTTCACTGGCGGGTTGATCAACAGCACTTTCTTGAAGTTGAAGCTGCGGCGGGTCTCGTCGAGTTTGCTGACGAATGCCGCATCAAGCGCGCCGAGGCTGTAACCAGTGAGGTAGTACTCGGTCACCTGCAATTTGGTCTGCTGGGCACGTACCGCCTGCATGACGCGATAGAGGTCTTCGGCGTCTTCCTTGGTCACGCCGGGGGTGGCAAAACGTGAGGCAGCGCTCATGAAGTCATAGCTGGTGGGCGATGACAGCTGAACGACGTTGTAGCCTGCTCCGTAGTAGAGCTTCTTCAGGTATTCATTAAGGGTGCTGTTGTACGGCGCGCCTGTGCCGGCAATCAGGAAGATCAGCGGTGCAGGGTGGTCTTGTTTGGCGAGGCGGTAACGCAGTTTTTTCACAGCCCAGAAATTGTCCGGCAGTGTGAACTCACGCTCCGGGCGCATGGTGAGGCTGTAATCGTCCTGATCGATGTCGGCATCTTCAGGCACCTTGGCACGCAAATCCGGTGGGGTCGTGGCGATAGTCGCTTCGAACGGATTGGTCAAAGGGTAGCCATAGCTGGACGGATCGATATCGACCGCCATCACGGACGCACTCAAAAACAGGCCGCCAGAAAGGGCGGCGAGGCGCAGAAAACGAAGCATGACTAAATCCCTTGGGAAAGAAGTGCTGTTGAAATACGCAGGCTATGACACAGGTGTAGTGCCAAAGTGCCGTGACGGCGAGTGACTCTCGCATGACCCTTCGCGACGATACAGGTTATGGCAGTTCTGGCCTGTCTGCTCGTGCTTTTTTACCACCTTGTGGTTTTGCCCGGGTCGCTGCGGCTATGCTGCGCGCCGTCGGTTATTTTCTGGAGTCTGTCGTGTCGAGTCGTTTGCCGTTGGTGGTGCTTTTATTCGTTCTGTTGCTGTGGCTCGCCGCCAGCTACGGCCTGCGTTACGGCCTGATGGAAGACGTGCAGTGGGTGGGGATCTGCGTGGACGAGGCGTCGAAATGGCAGTGCCAGGTCCGCTCCAGGCTGGGCCTGTTGATCCATTTCGGTGTGTTCGGGTGGGGCGCCCTGGCGGCGGCAGGGGTTGCGTTCTTTGTTCCGCGTCAGGCTGGACGAGCGCTCGCCGTCGTTGGACTGCTTCTGGGGATACTCGCGCTGGTGCTGTACACGGCCAGTCTGGCGGTCTTTGCAGTGGTGATTGCCGGGTTGCGGCTGGTACGTCATCAACAGCCCTGACTTCACAACGGGCCCAGGTTCAAGAACCAAAAGCCAAAAGCCAGAAGCCAGAAGCCAAGAGCCAAACGCCAGACAGCATAAAGGGGAGCCGAGGCTCCCCTTTAAATCGTTGCACGTGCTCTTTCTTATTGTTCTAGGGCGGTCTGTTGTTGTTATTGGCAACCGGTCCCTCTACAGCTTCTTCAGTGATCCCCATTCGGGATACAAGAGCAAACGTATTTTTTTGAGCGCTGATCTGCTTTGATTCCTCTTCTGCGAGAGGTCATCCAACCCGTACTGGCCGCTACCTGAGGGTAGTTTTATTATTCTCTGTCGGGCTGCGAGGCCTGGGCCTCGGTAAAGCATGTCTACTCCAAAAAAATCTGTTGGCTGCGTCTCTGTGCCGTTGTTCTTGTTATGTCAGAGCCGATTCATCTTATTTTTATTGGGTTTTCACATTTTGTTCTTGTTATGCAGGAGATATAGCAGGCGCCGTGCCAACTTTTTAAATTTCTTTAAAAACAGCAACTTACTAAATCTGATGGTGATGGGGTCATCTGGTGTAACGGATTTCTGTTTCCGTGTTACCCGCTTGGCAACCCTGACGTCGCGCAGCGGTAACACAATGTATCCGTCACACCGCACACTCGGTTACACAGCACCCGTGGTAGTGACGACCGCTTCGCTCGGCGCCTTCACCGCAGTGCTGATCCGCAGGCTACGCCAGAGTGCCAGCGCCATGGTCAGACTGACAGCCGCCCATGCCCACGCCTGTGGATTGCTCAGCCCTTCCCGGAACAACTGAGGCGCGATCCCGGCGGCGACGATGAACATCAGCAGGCTGATTTCCCTGCGCGGCGCGGCGACCGGCCGAATTAGATAGACCAGGGCGGGCAGCCACAGCGTTGCCGTCGGAAAGCTGCGGTACCGTGGATCGAACACCATTGCCAACATCATCACGGCGGCTGCAAACCCGCTGGCGTACAACCACCCTCCGGCGCGCGCGTCCAGCCAGAAGAAGGCACGCTCGCGCCAGCCCGCCCTGGCTGACAACGCCAGCGCGGCATGGGCCAGCACCACGAGGTTCAGCGCCACCAGCGCCGTTGCCCAGAGGTACTCACCGGCGAAGCGACTGGTCACCCGAGCCAGCTCACCCCACGTGCCTATGCAGCAGCCTGCGAACACCGCAAGCAATGGAAGCAGCAGTGCATTGCGTGGCTGCGTCACGCGGCCAGCCCACGCCAACGTCAGCAGGGCGATGACACCACTCGCCATCAGCCAGTACGGCCACAACGGTAGATTGGAGACCGGCCCGGCCAGCACCCCTTTGTCCTGACGGTCAGCATCGAACAAGCCCCAGTACCCGCCCACCGCACCTTCCGACTGACGCTTCCATGGCTGGTCGAATGCCTCAATCAGGTTGTAATGCCAGCCGTGCTGCTCGGCCATGGCGACAAAGCTGCGAATGAATACCGCCTCATTGACTCGGTTGGGCAGCGCCGTCTCTCGCTGGCGCCCTTCGCTGGGCCAACCGGTCTCACCGATGAGAATGTCCTTGGGCGCGAATTTCTTGCCGAAGGCTTCGCGGATCTGCGCGACGTGGGCCAGGGCTTCGTCGATACCGGTTGGGTCGTCTTCCCAGTACGGCAGAAGATGGATCGTCAGGAAATCCACGGCAGGCGCAACTTCCGGATATTGCAGCCAGTATTCCCAGACGTCGGCGTAGGTCACCGGCTGTTTGACCTGCGCTTTCACCTGGCGAATCAGCGTGGCGAGCTGTGCGCCGGTCACTTCCTTGCGCAGCAGGCTTTCGTTACCCACGATCACCGCCGTCACCACATCCGGGTGAGCGTTCGCCGCCTTGATCAGCGCGTTGACTTCCTTGGCGGTGTCGACCGGGTTGCCATTGACCCACGCGCCAAGAATGACTTTGAGGCCGTACTTGCGCGCGATGTCCGGGATCGCCTCCAGCCCCGTCATTGAATAAGTGCGGATGCAATCGAAGCGCGTCGCCAGCAGGGCGAGGTCTGCGTCCATGCGCGCCGGTCGCAGGGTGAACGGCTGGTCGAACGGCGATTGGTCTTTGTCAAAAGGGGTATAGGACGCACATTGCAGCTTGTGCGCTGGTGTGGCGGCGTCGGGAAGGATCACCGGTTTGCCCAGCCAGTACCAATAGCCGCACAGGCCGGACAAGGCGATCACACAGGAAAACAGATACAGGAAGAAGGGCGAGCGTGAGGTAACGGACATGATGGGGCCGAAGTGAGGCGAAGGCCGGCATAGTAGCAAGATGACGCACCGGCATACCTCATCCGGGCAGCACTTTCGCCAGGCATGCAAGTTCCGGACGAATTGTCGGCCTCTTTGCGACCTCTCTGTCGTTGATGGCCTGGTGATGTCGTTTAACGGGTGAGTGGGCGTCGCTGGCAGGAAAGGCGCAAGGTGTGCGGGGGTTGATGATCAATCGGCCTGGCAGCGGTTGCGCCTGCTCAGGCACGTAGTGGAAGCGTGAAACGCGTGACTCGCCCTGAACAGGGGCATGAGTGCGACGTTATAAGAACGTTAACGATGCCCGACCGCCGTCGGGTTCTGGACTACCGGGGAAGTGAATATGACGATGCGAAAAATCCTGGGCGTCGGTGCCGCGCTGGCACTGGCCATCAGTTCCACGCTGGCCTTGGCCGACGCCAAACCCGAATTGAGCATCGGCTATGTCGATGGCTGGTCCGACAGTGTCGCTACCACTAACGTGGCCGCCGAAGTGATCAAGCAAAAGCTGGGTTATCCGGTGAAGCTGCAGGCCGTCGCGGCCGGGATCATGTGGCAGGGTGTCGCCACCGGCAAACTGGACATGATGCTGTCTGCCTGGCTGCCCGTGACCCACGGCGAGTACTGGACCAAAAACAAAGACAAGGTCACTGACTACGGCCCGAACTTCAAAGACGCGAAAATTGGCCTGATCGTGCCCGAATACGTCAAGGCCAACTCGGTAGCGGATCTCAAAACCGACGAGTCCTTCAAGAAAAAGATCGTCGGCATCGACGCCGGTTCTGGCGTGATGATCAAGACCGATCAGGCCATCAAGGATTACGGTCTGGACGGTTACAAACTGCAGGCGAGTTCTGGTGCTGGCATGATCGCCGAGTTGACCCGTGCCGAGAACAAGAAGGAGTCCATCGCGGTGACGGGGTGGGTGCCGCACTGGATGTTCGCGAAATGGAAGTTGAAGTTCCTCGAAGACCCGAAGGGCGTCTACGGCGCAGCTGAAACCGTCGACAACATCGGCAGCCTGGAACTGGCCAAGAAGGCTCCGGACGTGGCGGATTTCCTGAAGAAATTCCAGTGGACCGACAAGGACGAGATCGGCGAAGTCATGCTCGCGATCCAGGACGGCGCCAAACCTGACGCCGCCGCCAAGGCCTGGGTCGCCAAGCACCCGGACCGGGTCAAGGAGTGGACCGGTAAGTAATCGGTCACAAAGATTTAACGAGTTATCGAACCGCCCGGTGAGCAATCACCAGGCGGTTTTTTATTAAGCCCACCATGATCCAGCACCGGCGGTGGACAAAACAGGCAATCGCGCGCATTTCAACTAATGTCGTTCTAATACTAAGGTCGTCTGGAGTGCTTCGCAGAGCGGACTAAAGTGCAAACCGTGACATCCATCTGTGCTGCGAGGACAAAAACAATGAACGACAGCATTTACCTCTCGATTCAGAACAGCCCGCGCTTCAAGGAGCTGGTCTCGAAAAGGGAACGATTCGCCTGGATTCTCTCGGCAATCATGCTTGGGCTCTATGCCGCCTTTATCCTTCTGATTGCTTACGGCCCCCATATTCTGGGAGCCAAGCTCAGCGCTACCTCGACCATTACCTGGGGCATGCCGATCGGCGTCGGGCTGATCGTGTCCGCGTTTGTGCTCACCGCGATCTACGTTCGCCGGGCCAACGGTGAATTCGATGATTTGAACAACGCGATTCTGAAGGAGGCACAGCAATGATCCGGCGCCTGCTTGCGGCCTTCGGCCTTGCTGCTTTCGCACCGACCCTCTGGGCAGCCGACGCGCTGACCGGTGCGGTGCAGAAGCAACCGTTGAACGTGTCGGCGATCGTCATGTTCGTGGTCTTCGTAGGGTTCACGCTCTACATCACTTACTGGGCGTCGAAAAAGAACAAGACTGCGTCGGACTATTACTCGGCAGGCGGCAAGATCACCGGTTTTCAGAACGGCCTGGCCATCGCCGGTGACTACATGTCGGCGGCGTCCTTCCTGGGGATCTCCGCGCTGGTGTACACCTCCGGCTACGACGGTCTGATCTACTCCATCGGCTTCCTCGTCGGCTGGCCGATCATCCTGTTCCTGATCGCCGAGCGCCTGCGTAACCTGGGCAAGTACACCTTCGCTGACGTAGCGTCCTATCGTTTGAAGCAGAAGGAAATCCGCACCCTGTCCGCCTGCGGTTCGCTGGTGGTGGTGGCGTTTTACCTGATCGCGCAGATGGTCGGCGCCGGCAAGTTGATCCAGCTGCTGTTCGGTCTGGATTATGCGGTGGCGGTGGTGCTCGTCGGTATCCTGATGTGCCTGTACGTGCTGTTCGGCGGCATGCTGGCCACCACCTGGGTGCAGATCATCAAGGCAGTGATGTTGCTGTCCGGCGCGTCGTTCATGGCGCTGATGGTCATGAAACACGTCAACTTCGACTTCAACGTGCTGTTCTCCGAAGCCGTGAAAGTTCACCCCAAAGGTGAAGCGATCATGAGCCCGGGCGGTCTGGTGAAAGATCCGATTTCGGCGTTCTCCCTGGGCCTGGCGCTGATGTTCGGTACTGCGGGTCTGCCTCACATTTTAATGCGCTTCTTCACCGTGAGTGATGCAAAAGAAGCCCGTAAATCGGTTCTCTACGCAACCGGCTTCATCGGCTACTTCTACATCCTGACCTTCATCATCGGCTTCGGCGCGATCTTGCTGGTGAGCACCAACCCGGCTTTCAAAGACGCGGCCGGCGCGCTGTTGGGTGGTAACAACATGGCAGCCGTTCACCTGGCCGATGCGGTCGGTGGCAGTCTGTTCCTGGGCTTTATCTCGGCGGTGGCATTCGCGACCATCCTGGCGGTGGTAGCGGGTCTGACCCTGGCGGGTGCTTCGGCGGTGTCCCATGACCTGTACGCCAGCGTCATCAAGGCAGGCAAAGCCAACGAGAAAGATGAAATCCGTGTGTCGAAGTACACCACCGTTGCGTTGGCGGTTGTGGCGATCCTGTTGGGCATCGCGTTTGAAAGCCAGAACATTGCCTTCATGGTTGGCCTGGCGTTCTCGATTGCAGCAAGCTGCAACTTCCCCGTGTTGTTGCTTTCGATGTACTGGAAAAACCTGACCACCCGCGGTGCCATGATCGGCGGCTGGATGGGCTTGATCAGTGCGGTGGTGTTGATGATTCTCGGCCCGACCATCTGGGTGCAGATTCTTCACCACGAGAAGGCGATCTTCCCTTACGAGTACCCGGCGCTGTTCTCGATTGCGATTGCATTCATCGGGATCTGGTTCTTCTCGATCACTGACAAGTCGAAAGCAGCAGAGGGTGAGCGTGCGTTGTTCTTCCCTCAGTTCGTGCGTTCCCAAACGGGCCTGGGCGCCAGCGGTGCGGTGTCGCACTGATCTGACGTAGGCTCGCTTCAAAAACGCCCCGATTTTCGGGGCGTTTTCGTTCGTGTAACTGTTCTTTTTAGCCGCAGGCTTGAAAAAGATTGAACCGGTTGCGGGCCGCTTCGCCTAATGATTAGCGTGTGGATACTCCCACAGGCCTTGTGCCAATACCGGCACTCTCCGAGAGGTGGTTAACGTGGCTAAAGACGAAAAGAAAAGTAAAAGCGAAGCTTCGAAAGCCAGCAAAGACCTGAAAGATAAAAAGGCGTCACCGGCGAAGAAATCAGCCGCTGCTTCAGCGCTTTCCAAGTCCTCAGAGAAGAAAGACAAAAAGAAAGAAGCCGAACCTAAAAAAGCCGCAAAGAAGGCAGACAGCAAGCCGGAGAAGGCAAAAAAGTCGGACAAGGCAGAAAAAGCAGAAAAGGCAGACAAGCCTGCAAAGAAGAAAAAGTGACAGCTGCACGCTGCTAGGGCGCCACGCCCTAGCTTCCCCCCGCAACGCTTTCGACATCCCCCCGCGCCAGCCCGTTATGAATCCCGTTTCACTGTGCTCAGTTCACTCAAGCTGGACAGATGCGTGTGAGTACGTCCGTTTTTAGAAGGCAAGGTGCAGGTCTACTCCAATGTTACTCAGTGGTGCTTATACCCCCCGGCTGCCGCGCAAGAGTTAACTTTTACCCATAAAAAAACCGCGCCGAAGCGCGGTTTTTTATTACAACTGTTTACCCGTTATATCCTGCCCAGCAATACCAGAATCAGCAGAATCACCAGGATCGTACCGATAATGCCCGACGGGCCATAGCCCCAGCTCCGGGAGTGCGGGAATACTGGAAGTCCGCCGATTAACAGCAGGATCAGGATAATGATCAGAATTGTGCCGATGCCCATGACGAGTTCCTTCTAGTGTTCTTGGAAGATGGCTATGCAGTCCACTCTGTCACCCCATGAGGCTGATCATTGTGCTGCTTGATGAATCCGACTGTCGGGTTAATCAAAAGGTTCTAATGCCCGGAAATAAAAATAAACATTTTTAAAGTGCCCGCACGTGTCACTGCACGCGCTTATTTTCGGGATTCACTCAAAAGCGTGAAACGCACCCTCAAAAAACAGGTTTGTCTCCCATATTCAGCGAGTGGATTAAGGGTTTGTCTGACAATCCGTCTGTTTACACTCTGCGTACTTCTTCATCACTCACAAGGCGTTCGCTATGCATAACCGCATCATGATCACCGGCGCAGGGTCCGGGCTGGGCCGCGAAATCGCCCTGCGCTGGGCACGCGAAGGCTGGCAACTGGCGTTGTCCGATGTCAGCGACGGGGGGTTGCAGGAAACTCTGCGCCTGGTGCGCGAAGCGGGCGGGGAGGGGTTCATTCAACGTTGTGACGTCCGCGACTACAGTCAACTCACCGCTTTCGCGCAGGCCTGCGAACAGAAGCTTGGCGGGATCGATGTGATCGTCAACAACGCGGGCGTGGCATCCGGCGGCTTCTTCGGCGAGTTGTCGCTGGAGGATTGGGATTGGCAAATCGCGGTCAACCTTATGGGCGTGGTGAAAGGCTGCAAAGCGTTCTTGCCGCTACTGGAACAGAGTAAAGGCAAGATCATCAACATTGCTTCCATGGCGGCGTTGATGCAAGGGCCCGCCATGAGCAATTACAACGTTGCTAAGGCTGGCGTGGTTGCATTGTCTGAAAGCCTGCTGATCGAGTTGCGCCAGCAGGAGGTCGGTGTGCATGTGGTATGTCCTTCATTCTTTCAGACCAACTTGCTGGATTCTTTTCGCGGCCCGACGCCAGCGATGAAGGCCCAGGTTGGCAAGTTACTGGAGAGCTCACCGATCAGCGCAGCTGACATCGCCGACTACATCTATCTGCAGGTGGCCAGCGGCGAGTTCATGATTCTGCCCCATGAGCAAGGACGAATGGCCTGGCAACTCAAGCAGAAGAATCCGCAGTTGCTCTATGACGAGATGGCCAGCATGGCGGAGAAAATGCGCGCTAAAGCCAACTCAGGCAGATGAGCCAGGCAATTGAACCGGAGGCCGGTCAAGCGATTCCGGGGGTTGATTTCTGATAGGGTTGCCCCTGTTTTTGGCTGTCCTGAACGAGGCTCACCGTGCTCAATTACCTGTGGTTCTTCCTTGCAGCCCTGTTTGAAATCGCCGGGTGTTATGCCTTCTGGATGTGGTTACGACAGGGCAAGAGCGCGTTGTGGGTGATCCCTGCGCTGATCAGCCTGACCCTTTTTGCAGTGCTTCTGACCCGGGTCGAGGCCACCTACGCGGGGCGCGCCTATGCCGCCTACGGTGGCATTTACGTTGTTACGTCCATCGCCTGGCTCGGCATTGTCGAGCGCGTCCGCCCATTGGGTTCGGACTGGCTTGGCGTCGGCCTTTGCGTTATCGGTGCCACCGTCATTCTGCTGGGCCCTCGCTGGTCGGCGAGTTGAGTGCCCGCGAGAGTTGAATCACCTCAGTCTGCCTCGCGGTTGTCCGTCCGCCAATCGTTTATGGCCTGGCGTAGGAAATGTCCGTCGGTCATGTACCCATCTGGTTGAAGGACGTTACTGATTTCGCTTCGGCGCATTGCTGCGCCGTGAGCGGAGCGTCAATCTGCCCCCTCGGTTCAGCCAAGGGAGTAGGACGTATGCTGGTATTGACGCAGGAAGTCGGAGAGACCTTCGCCATCGACGAGGGCATTACCATCAAGATTCTGGGCATCAGCGGCAACGAAGTCCGCCTGGGCATTGAAGCCCCCTCTCAGGTGAAGATTCACCGGGCCGAGGTGTTGCGAAGAATTGCGTCACGCTTACAGCAGCGAGCCAACCGAACACCGGGGAACTGACGCGCGAGCCCTGGAGAGCCACGAGACAGGCTAAGCGGGGTTACTCCTCGAAATACTCTTTAGGCACGTCATGCTTGAGCATCAGTTGGCACTGTTGGCTGTCCATGTCGAAAAAAATCACCGCCTGACCTTTACTGAGCGCATGCCGCACGCGCAGCACCCGGGTTTCGAGGGGCGTTTCATCACCGTTGTCGGTGCCATCGCGGGTCACGAAGTCTTCGATCAGACGGGTAAGCGTGTCGGCTTCGAGTTGGTCGTAGGGGATCAGCATGGGTTTCTCGGCAATCAGAAAGTCGCGGGGCGCAGATGCTAACGCGCCCCGCGCTGGCAGGCTATGGCCGTGGATCAGCGCTGCCCGACCAATGTATCCACTGAAGGCACCCGCGTGTCGCTTTCCATTTGCGCGTCATGTTCCAGTTGATGGCTGAAGTTTTCCAGCGACGCGTTGGAAGGGTGCGCGTCGCTGGCGAACACCGGCGGGCTCATGATGTAAGCCGTGAGCAGGCGGCTTAGCGTGCTCAGGCTGTCAATGTGCGTGCGCTCATAACCATGGGTTGCGTCGCAGCCGAACGCCAGCAGGGCAGTCCGCGTGTCGTAGCCGGCAGTGATCGCCGAATGCGCGTCGCTGTAGTAATAGCGAAACAGGTCACGGCGCACGCTCAACTCGTTCTGCTCGCCCAGGCGCAGCAGATGCCGAGACAGGTGATAGTCATAAGGGCCACCGGAATCCTGCATCGCGACGCTGACAGCATGCTCGCTGGAGTGCTGACCCGGGGCGACAGGCGCAATGTCGATGCCGACGAATTCACTGACGTCCCACGGCAGGCTGCCCGCAGCGCCACTGCCGGTCTCTTCGGTAATGGTGAACAGCGGGTGACAATCGATCAATGGCTCGACGCCGCTGTCGACAATGGCCTTGAGCGCTGCCAGCAGTGCGGCCACGCCAGCTTTGTCATCCAGGTGCCGGGCACTGATATGGCCGCTGTCGGTGAACTCGGGCAGTGGATCGAACGCCACGAAATCGCCGATGTTGATGCCCACCGATTCGCAGTCCGCGCGGGTGGCGCAGTACGCATCCAGGCGCACCTCGACATGGTCCCAACTGATGGGCATGGTGTCGACGGCGGTGTTAAATGCATGCCCGGAGGCCATCAGCGGCAACACGCTGCCCCGGATAACGCCGTTGTCGGTGAATACGCTGACTCGGCTGCCTTCGGCGAATCGGCTGGACCAGCAGCCGACGGCCGCCAGGCCCAGACGCCCGTTGTCCTTGACCTCGCGCACACTGGCGCCAATGGTGTCCAGGTGCGCGGACACGGCTCGGTCGGGGCTGTTCTGTTTGCCTTTCAACGTGGCGCGAATGGTACCGCGGCGGGTCAATTCGAACGGAATGCCCAGTTCTTCAAGACGCTCGGCCACGTAGCGCACGATCGTATCGGTAAAGCCGGTTGGGCTCGGAATCGCGAGCATTTCCAGCAGGACTTTCTGCAGATAATTCAGATCCGGTTCAAGGATGTTCGCAGTCGTCATAGGGACCTCAATGTGTGGCGCGGACTCATCGAAAACGGAGTCACCCGCAGAGCGGTCTGATAACGACGGATCGTATGCCGACCGCTCCCGGGCGAACCTTACTGTTGCCGACGATGCGCCCTAGCCATGTGCAGGCTGGCTGTGGGGAAACAATAGATCAACGAAACGCTCGGCGGTCGGCTGGGGTTCATGGTTGGCCAGACCGCAACGCTCGTTAGCTTCGATAAATACATAGTCCGGTTGATCGGCGGCTGGCATCATCAGGTCCAGACCCACCACCGGGATGTCGAGCGCACGTGCGGCGCGTACTGCAGCGTCCTTGAGCACCGGATGCAGGATGGCAGTCACGTCTTCCAGGCACCCGCCGGTGTGCAGATTCGCAGTACGGCGCACGGCCAGTCGCTGGTCAGCGGGCAGGACACTGTCGAAGCTGAAGCCCGCCTCTTGCACGGTGCGTCGGGTTTCGTCGTCCATGGGGATCTTACTCTCGCCACCGGTGGCCGCGGAACGACGCCGGCTTTGCGCTTCGATCAATTGACCAACGGTATGGCGGCCATCGCCCATCACCTCGGCAGGACGACGAATCGCCGCCGCCACGACATCAAACCCGATCACCACGATGCGCAGATCAAGGCCTTCGTGGAAGCTTTCCAGCAGCACGCGGCTGTCGAACTGGCGGGCGCGTTCGACCGCAGCCTGGACGTCCTCGATGGTGCGCAGATCCACTGCCACACCCTGGCCCTGCTCGCCGTCGACCGGTTTGACCACCACACGGTGGTGTTCTTCAAGGAAGGCCAGATTGTCGTCGCCATTTCCCGCCAGACGTTGCACAGGTACTTGCAGACCCGCTGCTTTCAGCACCTTCTGGGTCATGCGCTTGTCCTGGCACAACGTCATGCTGACGGCGGTGGTGAGGTCGCTGAGCGACTCACGGCAGCGCACTCGGCGGCTGCCGTGAATCAGCGTAAATAAACCAGCCTCAGCGTCGTCTACCTGGACTTCAATGCCACGACGATGAGCTTCTTCCACGATGATGCGAGCGTAAGGGTTGAAGTTCGCCTGCGGGCCCGGACCCAGAAAGAGCTTCTCGTTGATGCCGTTTTTGCGCTTGATGGCGAACGTCGGCAGGTTACGAAAGCCCAGCTTGGCGTAGAGGCTTTTGGCTTGCTCGTTGTCATGCAGCACCGACAAGTCCAGGTACGCCAGACCACGGCTCTGGAAATGCTCGACCAAATGCCTTACCAGCACCTCGCCGACGCCGGGCCGGGTGCATTGCGGGTCCACCGCCAGGCACCACAGGCTGCTGCCATGCTCGGGATCGTTAAAGGCTTTTTGGTGATTGAGACCCATAACGCTGCCAATGACAGCCCTGGTGGTCTCGTCTTCGGCGATCCAGTACACCGGCCCGCCATGGTGACGCGGGGTCAGCAAAGCAGGGTCTATGGGCAGCATGCCGCGGGCGGTATACAGGTTGTTGATCGCGGTCCAGTCCTCCTGGTTCTGTGCCCGGCGAATCCTGAAGCCCCTGAAGACACGCTGCGCCGGACGATAATCGCTGAACCACAGGCGCAGCGTGTCCGAAGGGTCGAGAAACAGCTGCTGCGGCGACTGTGCCAGCACTTGCTGCGGGGCCGCGACGTACAGCGCGATGTCGCGTTCGCCCTGTTTCTCGGTCAGCAAATCATTGGCCAGGGTTGCAGGGTCCGGGTAGGTGTGACCGATCAGCAGACGCCCCCAGCCGCAGTGCAGCGCCAGAGGCTCTGTATCGGGCCGGCTGCCATCTTCTGCAAGCCGCGCCTGCAGGCGCTCGTAAGACGGCGGCTGGCCACGCAGCAAGCGCTGATTGTAGATCGAAGCGTTGGCTTTCATCGGTCAGAGTCCTTGTTCGCTGAGCCACAGATTCAGCGCAGCAAGCTGCCACAGCTTGGAGCCGCGCAGTGGCGTCAGTTGACCTTGCGGATCAGTCAGCAGTTTATCCAGCATGACCGGGTTGAACAGGCCGCGATCCTGGCTCGGATCGAGCAGCAAGTCGCGGACCCAGTTCAACGTGTTGCCTTCCAGGTGCTTGAGACCGGGTACCGGGAAGTAACCTTTCTTGCGATCGATCACTTCTGAGGGGATGACCAGACGCGCGGCTTCCTTCAGCACTTGCTTGCCACCGTCGGGCAACTTGAAACGGCCGGGAACGCGCGCTGATAACTCGACCAGTCGGTAATCAAGAAACGGAGTACGTGCTTCAAGGCCCCAGGCCATGGTCATGTTGTCGACCCGTTTGACGGGGTCATCGACCAGCATCACCGTGCTGTCCAGCCGCAGCGCTTTGTCCACCGCAGCATCGGCGCCAGGCATGGCGAAGTGCTCGCGAACGAAGTCGCCCGCCGCGTCGCTGTCGGTCAGCCATTGCGGCGCAACGGTCTCCTTGTACTCGGCGTAACTGCGGTCAAAGAACGCGTCCCGGTAAGCGCCATAGGGATCGCTGGCGCCGTCCACTTGCGGGTACCAGTGATAGCCCGCGAATAATTCGTCGGCACCTTGCCCGCTCTGGACCACCTTGCAATGCTTGGCGACTTCGCGAGACAGCAGGTAGAACGCGATGCAGTCGTGGCTGACCATCGGCTCGCTCATTGCGCGGAACGCCGCGGGCAGTTGCTCGATGATTTCGCTTTCCTGAATACGCAGTTGGTGATGTTGCGTGCCGTAGTGCCTGGCAATCAGATCCGAATACTGAAACTCATCCCCGCGCTCGCCGCCGGCATCCTGAAACCCGATCGAGAACGTGGACAGGTCTTTTACGCCGACTTCGCGCAGGAGCCCGACCAGCATGCTGGAATCGACGCCTCCCGAAAGCAGCACGCCAACATCCACCGCCGCGCGCTGCCGAATGGCGACCGCTTCGCGGGTGCTGTCGAGAACCCGGTCGCGCCAGTCTTCAAGGGTCAGATTCATCTCGTCAGGACGCGGGCCGTAGGGCAGCGTCCACCAGACCTGCTGCTCAACCTTGCCTTCGGCGCTGACGCGCATCCACGACGCAGGTGGCAGCTTTTCGATGCCCGCCAGCAAGGTACGCGGCGCAGGCACCACGGCATGGAAGTTCAGGTAATGGTTGAGAGCCACCGGATCGAGCATCGGACTGATGTCGCCGCCTTTCAATAACGCGGGCAGTGCCGAGGCGAAACGCAGGCGCTTGTCTGTGCGCGAGAGGTAAAGCGGCTTCACCCCGAGACGGTCTCGGGCGATGAACAGACTGCGTTTGTCGCGCTCCCAGATAGCGAACGCAAACATGCCATTAAGCTTGGGCAGCAGGTCAGCGCCCCAGGCATGGTAGCCCTTGAGCAAAACCTCTGTGTCGCCACCGGAATGAAACTGATAGCCGAGGCTTTCGAGTTCAGCACGCAGCTCGGGGAAATTGTAAATGGCGCCGTTGAACGCCAGTGACAGGCCCAGGTGGCTGTCGATCATCGGCTGCGCCGAGCCGTCCGACAGGTCCATGATCTTCAGACGACGGTGGCCAAGGGCAATCGGCCCCTGGCTGTGAAACCCCCATGCATCCGGGCCGCGAGCCGCGAGATGATGGGTGATACGTTCTACTGCGGCGAGATCCGCAGGTTGGTTGTCAAAGCGTAGTTCGCCAGCTAATCCGCACATAAGTCCTTACCGGTTTTCCGTTGGGGAGCGCAGCCGGGAAGTCGGCTACCCAAAGACTGACCGACAGAAAATGCCAGAGTTTTAGAACGATCAGTTATAAGCAGCGGCGCGCGCGGGCTCGCGTTGGCGGTTCAGGTGTCGGCAAGACCCGTTTGAAGGTGCGGCATCAGTACCCCGTCATTTCCAGATAGCCGACGCCCTTGTGGGTGCCGCTCAAGCTGACCGGACCCTCCCAGTACGGGATCTGCAGGTTCATCCAGGCGTTGGGATTGAGCGCTTCGACCTCTACTTCCAGCGCCTTCGAGGGGATTTTCACGGACCAGCGCGTGGGCATGTCGCGTCCCTCGACGTCTGTGGTTTCTTCGGGTACCAATTGAATATCCGTCGCAGCCAACGGCTCTACGCTGCCGTCCTTGTTGATCCATGTGCCGGTGAGGTAGGGCTCGCCTGTTTTTTGCCGCATGCGATAGAGCATGACTTCATTGCCATCGGCCAGATGCAGCGAGAACCAGTCCCACCCCGTCTGGTTGTCCGTCAACGGCTGACTGCTCCACTCGCGATCCAGCCACGCGGGGCCCGACACCTGATAGGTTTTGCCGTCGATGTCGATGGTGCCGTCTGCCTGGAAAAAAGGCTGACTGTAGTAATACGAAGCTTGACCCTGTTCCGACTTCTGGCTGAAACCTTGATTACCCTGCAGCACCAGCGCCTGGGTGGCTTTGAGGTGCAGCTGATAGTTGAACTGCGGGCCGCTGGCCTGCAACTGCATGTCTGCCAGCGGGTCATCGGTCGCGGACTGACTGGTGAAGGACCAGTTGTCGATCCATGCAGCAAAGGGCGCCAGGGTCACGCCTGCCTGCTGAACACCGCCACGGGCGTAGCGCTCCGCTGCAAAATGTTCGTCCTCGGACGTCACTGCAGCATGGCCCATCCACAGGTTGCGATTGCTCCACCCCGAGACATCTCCCTGCACACCTTTGGGGCGCGGCAGTGCGTTGCGAAACAACGTCCACTGCACGCCGAACGACTGGCCTTCGGAGTCCGTCAGGTTCGCGGTGACGTACCACCACTCGATGCGGAAATCATTGTGAGGGCCGTGATCGTTGGGGAATACGAACGGCTTGCCCGGCGTTACCTGGGCATAATCGGCAGCGTCGTCGGCCAGGCCGGCGAAGCCTTTCTCTTCCGTCGGCTTGTCGTCGCAAGCGGTCAGCAGCAGGCCAGCGAGAAGGCCGATGATGGCCAGGGCAGGGGCCTTAGGCTTCATTGGCGAACGTCCTCAGCAGATCAGCGGGGCGGGTGCGGTACAGACGATAAAGCGGCCAGGCCGAGGCCAGTAAGGTGGCCAGCATTGCCAGCAACGTCAGGCGCAGGAGCTGCATGGGGAACACCTGCAGCGGCAACCGCCAGCCGAATGCCTGAACGTTGATCACCGCGTCCAGGCACCACGCCAACAGTAGCCCCAGAGGAATCGCCAGAATCAGCGTGAGTACGGCCAGCAACCAGGTTTGCGCCAGATTGAGCAGCATCAGTTGTCGTCGCGTTACCCCCAGTGCCCACAACGGCGCAAGCTGCGCGAGCCGGCTTTGGCTTTGGGTCAGCAGACTGATGAACAGCGCAACGCCGGCGACCATCAGCGTCAGGCTGTTCAGTGCCGCAGTAGCGGCGAATGTGCGTTCGAACACCTGTTGCGACCAGGCCTTGAGCTGGATCTGATCGACGATGCGGTTGTCGTCGATGGTGAATTTGTTGTGCAGTACGCGCAGCAGCTGCGGGATGGCGCGCGGATCGATGCGCAGGTTGAACCGGTTGGGCGTCAGTTGTGGCCAATGCCTGAGCAAATGATCGGCGTTGACCAGCAGGTGGCCTTTGGGATTGCCGTAATCGGCGTAGATACCCACGATGCGCACGGTCCAGGGGCCGTCCGGCGCCGGGAGGGTCACGTTATCGCCGACGTTGACTTCCAGTCGCCTCGCCAATTGTTCGCTGAGCATCAGGGTGTCTTCCTGAGCCAGCTGCTGCCATGCGTCGCCGCTGGCCGATTCCAGCAGCGGCCAGTGCTGCCGGTAATGTGGATGATCGATCACGCCAAACAGCTCGGCGGGCCAGCCGTTCAGCTGTAGCGACACTTGCCAGTTGGGCAATACCGCAGAGGTCAGCGGTTGCTGGCTCAGCCATTGCTGCAACGGTGCGGCCTGTGCAGGGTTTTGAGGATTGATGTACAGCTCGGCACTTAAACGCTGCTCGAGCCAGTGGGTGAATGTTTGCCGGAACCCCGACGTCATGCTGCCCGCGCCAATGTTCGCTGCCATCGCCAGCAACAGCGCCATCAGCGCCAGGCTCAGTGCCGGTAACTGCTGGCGACAGTCAGCGAGAAACCACTGCCCCAACACCGAGCGGCTCTTGCCCAGAAGCGCGTCGAGTAACAGATTGAGCAAGACCGGCAAGCCCAGCGCCGCGCCCAGCAAGAGGCTGGCCATCAACACGAAGCCCAGCGCCAGGCTGTCACCGAAGAGTCCGGCCAGTAATGCAACGAGCGCTGAAATGCCGGCGATCCAGCCCTGCCGTCGTAGCCACTTGGCGTGGGTCTCTTGCCATGCCTGCGCGTTGGCCAGGGCGAGTAAAGGCAAGCGCGCGGCGCGCAACAGGCTGCTGGCCCCGGCCAGAAACGCGCCAAGCAGGCTGACGCCCAGACCGCTGAGCCACCACCAGATGCTCAGATTCAGATGCCCGGCGACTTCAGCGCCATACAGCCCGCGCAGGCTCGCGGCCACGTCAGGCAATAACGCACTCGCCAGCCAGTAGCCGCTGACAACACCCGCAATGCCGCCGAGCAAGGCCAGGGCGCCAAGCTCGACGACCAGGCTCACCATCAACCCGCGTGCGCTGACGCCGCAGGCGCGCAGGTTACGCAGCAGTCCGCGACGCTGCTCCAGCGCGAGCCCGATGGCCGCGTGCACGATGAACAGGCCAACCACGAACGACAGAAACCCCAGTGCATCAAGGTTCAGGTGGAAGCTCTCGGTGAGCCTGCCCAGATCGTTGTCTTCGCCACTTTTGCGCAGGACAAGCTCGCCGTCGAGTTGCGCAGGCAGGGCGGGAGCGTCGTCGGCAAAGTCTTTGGGCAGTACCAGCCGCGAGATCTGATTGGGCTGATTGAGCAGTTGCTGGGCAAAGCCGATGTCCATGAGCAGGACGCCCGGGGCCATGTCGACTTTGGCGCGCAGTGGCGGCAGTGATCGGCCGGAATCGGTCAGCGCCTGCTGCCCTTCATGGAGGCCAAGGGCAGCGAGGGTTTGCGGCGAAACCCAAGTGGTGCCGGGGGGCGTGAAGAAGTCGACGATCTGCCCGGTATCCAGAGACTGCCCCGCCAGGGCGGTGTTGACCGGAAGCGACACCGGCTCGATGCCGAGTACGGTCAGGCGTTGCTCCGGCGCTTCCTTAAGGGTGACCCGGCCGCGCAGCGCCGGCGAGACCGGCCAACCAGCACGGCGCAGGCTGACAAAAAGGTCTTGAGAAAAATTGGCGCCGTTGGGCGAGACCAAAATCTGCTGCGGCTCGCCACCGATCATCTGGCTGGCCTTGGCGTAGCTCTCCCGGGCCTGGCTGTTGAGTGCCTGGACCCCGGTAAGCAGGCTGGTTGCCAGCCAGAGGCCGGTGAGCACGCTGAAAAACTGCACGGGATGACGCCGCCAGTGGCTAAGCAGGGCTTTGAGTGTCCAGTAGAAGACGGGCATTTCAGCGCTCGCCTTCGCGGACCAGACGACCCAGATGCAATACCGCCTGGCGCTGCAGACGTGCCGCCACCCTCGGACTGTGGGTCACCATCAGCAAGCTGGTAGTGCTGTCGCGAAGCAGGTCCAGCAATAACTGCAGCACTTCGTCGCTGGTGGCTTCGTCGAGGTTGCCTGTGGGCTCGTCGGCCAGCAAAAGGGCCGGGCGTGAAGCAAGTGCCCGGCCAATGGCAACACGTTGCTGCTGCCCGCCGGACAGCTGTTCGGGATAACGCTTGAGCAATGCACCCAGGCCCAGCCGTTCGGTGAGTTCGGCCTGCCATTCGGGATTATGGCGACCCGCCAGCCGCGCCTGAAAGGCAAGGTTGTCTTCCACCTTCAGGCTGCCGATCAGGTTGAACTGCTGAAACACCAGGCCGATCTCCGTACGCCGCCAGTTGGCGAGCTGTGCTTCGTTCATCTGGTCCAGTCGCCGTCCTGCAACCTCGATGCTGCCCTTGTCCACCTGATCCAGTCCGGCCACCAGGTGCAGCAAGGTGCTCTTGCCGCTGCCGGACTCGCCCATCAGCGCCAAGCTGCCGCCCTGATCCAGCTGCAAATCCGCGCCACGCAACACGGCCAAAGGACCCTGAGCGGTGGTGTAGCTCTTGAACACACCCTGGACTTGCAGCATCGACACGCACCTGATGGAGGGATGGCTGGAGGATAACGGTTGAGCGGTGCCCGCGTAACGGACTGGACAATGGATCGTCGGCTGGCGGGAGAAGTTGCGTCGGATAATGGCTGGAGGCCGTCGAGCGCCTTTGACACCTCCCTACCGGGTTTCCTGTTTGCCTCGAATCAAGCCGCGCAGCACAAACCGGTTGGGGTGACAGGCTTCGGCGACGCTTCGCGGCAGGGGCAGTGGTTCGTTGTCCAGCCAGGCGGCAATCAACTCGCCGGACAGCGGAGCAGTGATCAAGCCGCGAGAGCCGTGCCCGCTGTTTACATACAGGCCTTCAAGCCATGGGCATTCGGTGTCCGGCGTCTGACGCGCATCCTTGCGCAGCACCGCATAGGCCTCAAGAAACGCCGCCCGATCCGCTAGCGGGCCGACGATGGGCAGGTAATCGGGGCTGGTGCAGCGAAACGCCGCGCGGCCTTGCAGATTCTCGGGAGGCAGAGTGTCTACCTTCAGGCGCTGGCTCAGGTCTTCGGAGATTTCCCGCAGCAACGCAATATTGCCGAGGTGCTCGGCAACGCTGGGTGTGAGGTCGTCGCTATTGAAGGCGAAGCTCGCGCCCAGCGTGTGTTCGCCGCCGCGCGCCGGGGCGACGTAGCCTTCTGCGCAGACCACGGTGGCCAACGCCTGGCTTGCAGGGGTCTCGGCCAACCGTGTGATCTGGCCACGAATGCGTTTGAGCGGGAGTTCCGCGCTGGCCGGAAAGCGCTTGATTTCAGCCGCTCCCGCCAGCACGACAACACAAGCAGAGGCGAGCAGGCGTTCGCCGTCCCATGCCTGCCATTGGCCTTCGTCACGGCGCAGTTCAATGACCTCGCGGTGGGCCAGCACTTGAACCTTGTTCATGTTCACCTGATGGCGGCACAGCGCGGGCGGATGCGCCCAACCGCCTTGCGGGTAGAAAAGGCCGCCGCTCTCCAACGCCACCCCCGCGCGACTCTGCGCGGTGGCGGGGTCGAGCACATGCAGCAGATCGTCCGGGAATGCCGCTGCCAACTGCGCCTGTCGTTCGCGCTCCTTTTCATCGAATGCCAGCTGCAGCACCCCGCAGTCGTCCCAGTCCACACCTCGTTCAAGGCGCTCGAGCAACCGTCGGGTGTGGCCAAACCCGCTCAGGATCAGTTGCGACAACGGCGTGCCGTGGGCAGACAGCTTCAGATACAGCACGCCCTGCGGGTTGCCGGACGCTTCCTGGGCAAGGTCCCCGTGACGCTCCATCAGACTGACCTGCCAGCCGCGCGCTGACAGGCTTGACGCCGTGGCGCAGCCGGCCAGGCCCGCGCCAATGACCAATGCCGTGCGAGGGCCGTCGGGTAATCGCGGCCGGGCAAACCACGGTTTTACCCGGGATGTCATAACGGCTTCGGTGTGGCGGGCGTCCTCGGGCTGGCCAACGAAGTGGCCTTTAAGTACCTCCCATTTATGGCCGATACCCGGCATCCGTTTCATTTTGAAACCCGCAGCGTTGAGTGCGCGACGCACCCAGCCGGTGCTGGTAAATGTGGCAATGGTCGAGCCCGGCGCGGCCAGTCGAGCCAGCTCGGCAAACAGTTCGGGCGTCCACATTTCCGGGTTTTTCGCAGGTGCAAAACCGTCCAGAAACCATGCATCGATTTCGCCATCCAGCTGCGGCAGCATCTCCAGCGCGTCGCCAATCAACAGGGTCAGCGTGACGCGACCTGCCTCGAACACGAACCGCTGGAAGCCTTGATGGACGGCCACATACTGGCCGAGCAATTGATCTGCAAAGCCCTGCAGTTCAGGCCACAACCGGAGCGCGCGCTCCAGGTCCGCACGGCTCAGCGGATACTTCTCGACGCTGACAAAATGCAGCCGCGCGTCCGCTACCGCGCTGGCGTTGAACAGCTGCCAGGCGCAAAGAAAATTTAGCCCGGTACCGAACCCGGTTTCCCCGATCACCAGACGGCCCTGCGCAGGCAATGCGGCGAAACGCTCGGCGAGTTCGTTCTGCGTCAGGAACACGTGACGGGTCTCATCCAGACCCGACTCGGTCGAGAAATACACGTCGGCGAATACACGGGAATGCGGATTGCCGTGTTCGTCCCAGTCGATCTGGGCGTGGTCGGTGGCGGTCATGTTTGGCTCTGGGCAGGCAAGGCAGCGAGTTTACTCCAGGGCCCCTTGCGCGGTGCACTACATATGTATGCCACTTTGCGGGTCGATCCCTGTTTATGTATGCACCTTTTTCAGCAGCTGTAAAACAAGGACGTACCATGAACACCGCCAGTCTGGCCCTCACATCCTCATTCATTCAGAGCACCCTGCCGCAATGGTTCATTCAGGCCCCGCCGCCCCTGCGCGACGCCTTGCGCCTGGACATGACCTGCGCCCAGGCAGCACGGGATGATCTTTCCACGATCTTGCGGCGCATCCAGGATCTGCCATCGTTTGCCCGGCCTTTGCTGCAGCAGGCACTGGACGCCGCGTTCGGGCCAGGCCTTGATGTCGATCACGACGTGTTCCTGCATGCCAGGTTTAAACACCACTGGCTGACGGGCCGCGCTTCGCCGCTGGGTTCGGGCACTTGCTCGCTGCTGGCTGCCGCGTTACAGAATTTCGAGGCGCCCGAAGCGCAGGAGACCGAACGCGAAACCACGTCGGCCATTCTCGCCAGCAGCTGCATTGGCAGAGAAAGTGAAAGTGAAAACGCGATGCCGGCGCAGCGGGACGGTGACGTCCATCCCTTGAATGTGCGGCCCGCGCGCTTCATCGAGCTGTGCCGTCGCCTTGATCTCGGTGGCCAATATCAACGGCATCTGCATCACGTGCTGCACCCTGTCGCGCGGCCGGACGTGCCCGGCAGCCTGGACAGCGAAGACATCAAAGCGCGCATTATCGAGCACGCGCGGCTGGCGCTGAGGGTCGAGTGTCACATTGGGCGTCTCAAAGGGATGATTGATGAAGCGCAATATCAAGCGCTGCTGAAGATCGATGTGAGCAGTCCCTCCGATGAGTTTTTTACCCTGCACATCCTTGGCTGCAAATTGCGCAACGCATTGCTGTTCAAACCCAAAGGCGACGCCCGATGGATCGCCTATTTACTTGGCGAGTCCGATAACGTTGTCCAGTCTTTCGCGTCGCTGGATCAGCTCACGCAGGTGTTGCGGACCAGACTGCGTGACGAGGCCTACCAGCGCTACGTCGACAGGTTCATTCCCGAGCGCAGCAAGGCCGTTTTTTTTCAACGATTGCGCGAGCGTCTGGCGCCCCATGTCCTGCACAGCGTCGCCCGTGGCACAGGCTTCCATCGGCAGTTGATCAGCGTCGCCGAGGTGGACGAGAAGGCTGAGCTGGACCTGGAGGCGATCAGCCTGGGCGGCTCGTTGGGTGGCGTGTTTTACCTTGATACGTTACTGCGAATCAAAGATGACGCGCGCGTCCTGGCTGTGCCCACAGACGACGCAGACCGCAAGACCCGCGAGCAGCGCCGGGCTGAATGGCTGAGCTTCGGCATTGATGCGGCGAACCTTGCCGCGCTGTTTGTGCCGGGTCTGGGCGAAACGATGCTGCTCGTGGCAGGCGCGCAACTGCTCGACGAGACCTTCGAGGGCGTTGATGCGTGGCGCCATGGCGACATGGACCAGGCCCTGGAGCATCTGGGGAATGTTGCCGAGAATCTGGTGCTCATGGGCGCGATGGCGGCGGCGGGCGGCGCGACACACGCCATGACTGCCGACGCTGCGGTCGTGCAACCGCCGTCGTTCATCAAGCGCAGTATGCTCGCGCGCGACCCGGCCGGCCGCTTGCGCCTGGCTGACCCGGCCGTTGCGCTACGGCGCCTGCACCCGGACCTGGCAGAGCTTGACGACAAAAGCGTTGCCCGGGTCATGGCGGTGAGTGGCATGGACGGTGAGCAATTGGCGGCCTTGCACATTGACGAACAGCCCGCGCCGGCGGCACTGCTCGACACGGCAAAGCGGCTTCGTTTGCGCCGGAACCCGGAAGTTTCTGCCCAGAATTTCGAGGAGGCGTACGCTGCCAGCGAACAGTCCAGTGAGCCCATGATCATGCTGCTCAGGCGGGATTTTCCTTCCCTCACCCTGGCGTCGGCCGAGGCGTTAGTCGCCGAAACGAGCGCGGAACAGCGACTGGCAATGTCGAGTACTCGACGCATCCCGCTGGAGGTCGCCGGCAAGGTCCGCCTGCACCTGCGTCAGACCCGGATGAGCCGCGCGCTTGAAGGTTTTTTCGACCCCCGCGACACTCCCGGCAGCGATGTGCAACGCCTGACGCTGCGCAGCCTTGCGACATTCCCCGGGTGGCCTGCCGACCTGCGCATCGAGATCCGCGAGGGCGTCGCCACCGGACCGGTACTCGATCGCATCGGGGCAGAGCATGCAGCGAGGCGACGATCGCTCATCAAAGGAGCCAATGGATTTCACCTGGACGGCGTTGCAGGGCCACAACCCGACACCAGCCTGTTTTCCGCGCTGCTTCAGGCACTTCCGGAAGACATTCGGCAGGTAGACGATTCTGGCACTGGCGCCGAGGTCCGCGCGCTCAAGCGGCGAATTTTCAATTGGGTTCACTCGCAGCCGAAGTGGGCGTTCGAGCAATTGGGGGAGTGGACCCTGCCGACGGCGTTCAGACCGCCGCAGCGCTTGCCGGGGGGCCGCCTCGGTTATCCGCTCAGCGGCCGCGGACCGGGCTTGCCGGCGAGTGACGGCGCCGTTCGGCAGCAACTGCTTCAGGCAATGACGGACCTCTATCCGGAAAGCACGGATATGGCGCAGCAGGTAGAGGAGATGGCGCAACGCGGGCGGCCGCTGCCGTCACTCCTGGCAGCCACAAATGCGCGGGCTTTGGCCTACGAGCAACTGCACGCAAGTCTGATCGCGTGGGCGGAAGCCGATGACATGAGCGTCTTGCTCAATGACGGTGAACGTGCGGCTCGCCGCCAGGTAGCCCAGGTGCTGAGCAGGGCCTGGCGCTTCAGCCACGATGCTGCGCCTCGGGGCTCTCGCTGGCTAACCCTGGAACATACCTCCCTTCCGGAGCTGCCGCCGTTGCATCATTTCTACGCGGATATCACTCGGGTGGAACTCAATCATGTACAGGCTGACACGGCCGCCGTGAATGCTTTTGTGGCGCACTTCCCGAACATGACTCACCTCAATGTGCGCGGCAGTTTCACCGAGGTCCCGCAGGGTTTGCTGCAACTGCAATTTCTTGAGCATCTGACGCTGGAGAATATGCCGTGGCCGATCAGTCAGCCGGCGATGGACAGATTGATGGATATTCCGGCGCTGCACTCGCTCAGTTTGGCGGGGACCTATCTGGGTGAATTCAGCGATACCAGCCGCTTTCGCCTGTCGACCCTGTGGATCAACAATACAGGCTTGACGCAGTGGCCGGACTGGACTCGTTCGCTGGCCCTCGCCGAGCTGGACATCAGTGATAACCACATCACCGAGATCGCCTCCGAGATCGTCGAAAACCCGCGGGATCATGAGCGGCATACCGTCATCTATGGCTACAACAATCCTTTTTCGCGCCAGACGCTGGAGGATTACTGGCGCAACGACACGGGATATGGGCATCGCTACCGCCTCGATTTCGATTTCCCCGACGACATCCGTGAGATCCCCGTGGAAGGTGCCCTGACTGACAGCGAGTTCGACCGCGAGTCTGAAACATCCGACGACGAAAGCGCGTCTCACGCCCACCGTGCCCATTCGGGTCGCTCCGCTGCCGCCCCCTCGGTGCAACAGTGGTTACGTCCCGGCGAGGATGTGCTGAACCGGCGCTTGCAGGAAGCGTGGGCACAGGTGGCGGCGGACGGCGACGCGCCACATGTGCTGGTGCTGTTGCAGCGACTGAGAGAGACCCCGGATTTCTCCCAGTTCCATGCCGAGCTTGCCGCCGACGTGCTCAGCGTTCTGGAAGCGGCCGCGCAGGATGCTGCGTTGCGCGGGCAGCTTGAAGTGATGGCCAACGACCGTTTGTTCGGCGCCAACCAGACCTGCCAGGACGGTGCGCGGTTGATATTCAGCGACATCCAGGTCGCGGTATACAGCCGCGAGTCTTTGCGCGGCGTGGCCGAAGCCATGCGCACGGATGCGTTACTCGGCGTCATGCGTCAGCTCTTCCGCCTGCATGAAGTGCAGTCACTCGCCGACGCGGAGATCGCCCGGCGCGAGAGCCTGGGGGTGGGAGTGGATCATGCAGAAGTCCGATTGGCTTACCGAATCGGTCTGGCCGATGACCTCGGCCTGCCCGGCCAACCTCATCGCATGGTCTGGGCGCGTCTGGCGGCGGTTGACCGCTGGGTCTTGCTGGACGCCCGTCGGCGAGTCCTGGAGGCGGAGCGCGGCCCGGCGTTCCTGCAATTTGCAGTCAGCGATCAGCAGTGGAACGCGCGGCTACGCGCCGATCACGAGGCAGGGCTGGCCGCAGCCACCGCTTCAGTGCGCCGTCGCATGGCCGCGCTGGAAGAACATCCGCCGACTGACCCCGACGACTATCATCGGCAAGGCCTGGCACTGATTGCAGAACGCGAAGCCGCTGAAGCGTTGATGCTCCACCAACTGACGGACCTTTACCGCGCCGGCTGGTAATTGCGCCGGGCAAGGCAGGAATCGCATGCGGTCAACTGACGTTGTCTGACACCGATTATGTTGGCCGCATTGACCGATGGCCCTGATTAACGGTCATACCTGCATCGGCCCGGCCTGCCTTGCGCCGTGCCTGCCAGTCCTGAGCGATCCTGAAGGGAGCCCTGCATGTTCGAATCTGCTGAAATCGGCCACACCATCGACGATGAAACCTACGACAGCGAAGTCCCGTCTCTGCGAGAAGCGCTGCTGGAGGCCCAGTACGAACTGCATGAGCAGGGCAAGCGCCCGATCATCGTGCTGATCAACGGCATCGAGGGCGCAGGCAAGGGCGAAACGGTAAAGTTGCTCAACGAATGGATGGATCCGCGCTACATCGAGGTCCGCACCTTCGATCAGCAAACAGATGAAGAACTGGCCCATCCTCCGGTCTGGCGCTACTGGCGCCAGTTGCCTCCCAAAGGGCGGATCGGCGTGTTTTTCGGTAACTGGTACAGCCAGATGATTCAGGGCAGGGTCCATAAACGGTTCAAGGATCCGGTGCTCGATCAAGCCATCAATGCCGCCGAGCGACTGGAAAAGATGCTGGTCGATGAGGGCGCGGTGATTTTCAAATTCTGGTTCCACCTTTCCAAGCGGCAGATGAAGCTGCGCCTCAAGACATTGAAAGACGACCCCTTGCACAGCTGGCGCATCAGCCCGCTGGACTGGCAGCAGTCGAAGACCTACGACCGGTTCGTACGCTTTGGCGAGCGTGTGCTGCGTCGAACCAGCCGTGACTACGCACCCTGGCATGTCATTGAAGGCGTGGACCCCAACTACCGCAGTCTGACCGTGGGCCGGCTTTTGCTCGAAGGTCTGCAGAACGCCTTGAGAACGCCCGAGGGGCAAACCAATCTGGTGGGCCTGGGGCCTTTGCCGAACAACAGCGATGAGCTAAGCCTGCTCGATAACCTCGACATGACGCTGGCGCTCGAGAAGGATGACTACGAAGAGCAACTGATCGTCGAGCAGGCGCGATTGTCCGGGCTCATGCGTGACAAACGCATGCGCCGTCATGCGCTTGTTACGGTTTTTGAAGGCAACGACGCCGCAGGCAAGGGTGGTGCGATCAAACGCGTCGCCGCCGCCCTTGATCCGCGCCAGTACCACATCGTGCCGATCGCCGCGCCCAGCCAGGACGAACTCGCTCAGCCTTATCTGTGGCGCTTCTGGCGGCAGATTCCGGCGCGCGGGAAATTTACTGTGTTCGACCGTTCATGGTATGGGCGGGTGCTGGTCGAGCGCGTCGAAGGATTTTGCTCGGAGGCGGACTGGTTGAGGGCTTATAGCGAGATCAACGACTTTGAGGAACAGCTCACCGACTTCGGCGTTGTTGTGGTGAAGTTCTGGCTGGCGATCGACGACAAGACTCAACTGGAGCGTTTTCAAGCGCGGGAGAAGGTGCCCTTCAAACGCCACAAGATCACCGAGGACGACTGGCGCAACCGCAGCAAGTGGCCGCTTTACCGAGAGGCGGTGGGAGACATGGTGGATCGCACCAGCACCGAAATTGCCCCGTGGACGCTGGTTGAGGCCAACGACAAGCGATGGGCGAGGGTAAAAGTGCTGCGCACGATCAACGAGGCGCTGGAATCAGCGTTCGCGAAGAGTGACAAGAAGCACAAATAGGAGGGGGACGCGTACGAGCCGCTTTGACTCGTACGCAACTGCGACTTAGTGATGGCGAGGCTTGAGGATCGCCGGCTTTTCGTCTGGAGCTTGCAGCAACAGGTAAAGGGCGGTCAGTGCCTCTGGAATCTGCACGATCATGTCGTCCATCAGATTGGCGTCGGCGGCGATATCGGCAAACTCCGGCTGTTCGTCGAACAGGCCGGAACCGACCATGATCGGCAGCAGCATCTCGCTGACTTCCTCTTCATCGTTCTCGAACCAGGCAGATTCGCGCAGGAACACGCCTTCCATGAAACCAATGCACCAGCCACGCAATTCGGAGTCGTCCGGGTCATCACCCAAGTCCAGGTCGCAAGGCAGCTCAAACTCTTCGTCCGATGCCAGCTGGCGAGCGATGTGGGCCTTTAGCTGGATCAGTGTGGCTTCGATTTCCTGGTGTTGCGCCTCGTCGGCGTAATGAGGGGGCTCGGCGAAAAGAGCGTCGATCCACTCACGGTCCGGCACGGTTTCGGCACAGATGGACAACGCGGTCAGGTAGCCATGAGCGGCTACATAGTCCAGCGCTTCGTCATGCAGCTCATCGGCATCGAGGAAGGCTTGCAGGCGGTGTAATTGCTCAGCGAAGGACATTGACGGACTACCCTGGAAATAAACGATGCTGAATTCTAGGCCCTGAGGGCGCTCGGCGCCAGCGGCGAGGGCACTGGAATCGGTATTGCGCTTAATTTCGACCGGTGGTGTCGCCGCTGTCCAATCTGTCGGAGCGCTCCGGTATACTGCCGCGCTTTGCGATTTCCACAGCGATTCTCGACCGCTGTTGCGGCACCATCCGGGGTATTTATGCTCGACCAGGCACAACGCGTACTTAAAGACATCTTCGGCTACGACAGCTTCCGCGGTCGCCAGGGTGCCATTATCGAGCGCGTGGCCAGTGGCGGTGATGCTCTGGTGCTCATGCCTACGGGCGGCGGCAAATCCCTGTGTTTCCAGGTGCCGGGCCTGCTGCGCAATGGTCTTGCCGTGGTGGTTTCGCCGCTCATTGCGTTGATGGACGACCAGGTGGCAACGCTTGAAGAGCTGGGTGTGTCGGCTGCGGCCCTCAACTCCACGCTGAGCGCCGAGCAGCAGCGCGAGCTCGCCAACCGCATCCGTCTGGGTGAAATCAAGATGCTGTATCTGGCGCCGGAGCGTCTGGTTCAGCCGCGCATGCTGTCGTTTCTGCAGAATCTCGAAATTGCCCTGTTTGCCATCGACGAAGCCCACTGTGTTTCGCAGTGGGGGCATGATTTCCGCCCCGAATACCTGCAACTGGGGCAACTGGCGGAGCTGTTCCCGGAGGTGCCGCGCATCGCGCTGACCGCAACGGCGGACAAGCGGACTCGCGAAGAGATCGTCGAGCGGCTGCACCTGCAAAAAGCCGAGCGCTTCCTCTCCAGTTTCGACCGCCCGAACATCTTTTACCGCATCGTTCCCAAAGAGCAGCCGCGCAAACAGCTGCTCGCGTTTTTGTCCGAGCGTCGCAGCGATGCAGGCATCGTTTATTGCCTGTCGCGCAAGAAGGTCGAGGAGACCGCCGCCTTTCTGAGCGACAACGGTTATCCGGCGTTGCCTTACCACGCTGGTTTGCCCATTGAGACCCGTTCCGGCAATCAGCGCCGCTTCCTGAATGAAGAAGGGCTGATCATGGTCGCGACGATCGCCTTCGGCATGGGCATCGACAAGCCGAACGTGCGATTTGTCGCACACATGGATTTACCCAAGTCGCTGGAAGCTTATTACCAGGAGACGGGCCGGGCAGGGCGCGATGGTCTGCCGGCCGATGCGTGGATGGCATACGGTCTGCAAGACGTGCTGATGCTCAAGCAGATGCTGCAGAACTCCGAGGGCGACGAGCGGCACAAGCGCGTCGAGCAGCACAAGCTCGACGCGATGCTGGCGCTGTGCGAAGAAACCCGCTGCCGCCGTCAGTCGCTGCTTGCCTACTTCGACGAAATCATGCCCAACCCCTGTGGGCACTGCGACAACTGCGTCGATGGCGTACAGACCTGGGACGCCACCGAACCTGCACGACAGGCGCTGTCGGCGATCTATCGCACCGGCCAGCGTTATGGCGTGGGGCACCTGGTTGATGTACTGCTCGGCAAGGAGAACGACAAGGTTCAGAGCTTCGGTCATCAGAAGTTGGCGGTCTTTGGTGTAGGCAAGAGCCGCAGCGAAGGGGAATGGCGTTCATTGTTCCGACAGCTCGTGGCGCGCGGCCTGGCCGACATCGATCTGGAAGGCTACGGCGGCCTGCGCCTGAGCGATACCTGCCGACCGCTCTTGCGTGGCGAAGTCACCTTGCAGCTGCGCCGTGACCTGAAGCCGCAGACCACCGCCAAAGCTTCCGGCAGCCCCGCGAGCCAACTGGTGCGTGGCGAAGAACGCGAGCAGTGGGAAGCGCTGCGCGCGCTGCGGCGCAAACTGGCCGAAGAACACGGCGTGCCACCGTACGTCATTTTCCCTGACTCGACCTTGCTCGAAATGCTGCGCAGCCAACCCGGAACCATGGCCGAAATGGGCCGGGTCAGCGGTGTTGGCGCTCGCAAGCTGGAGCGGTACGGTGAGGCATTCCTCGAAGTCCTCGGCGGCGCGGCACCGGCACCACGGGTGGTGGCCGATGTTCGGCATGAGCTCATCAGCCTTGCGCGTGCGGGCATGACGCCGATGCAGATCGCCGGCCAGCTGCAGTGTTCGGAGAAAAACGTCTACACGATGCTCGCCGAAGCCATCGGCAAACAGCAGCTGTCACTGGATCAGGCGCTGGACCTCCCCGAAGATCTGCTGACCGAAGTTCAGGATGCGTTCCTGGACGGCGAAGGCGAGCTACCCCCGGTGGCCGCCATTGCCGAGCTGTTCACCGGTCGCGTCCCTGAGGGCGTGCTGTATTGCGTGCGCGCGGCACTGCAATCCGAATTCGAGGTTTAGCAGCGCGGTGGCGGACACGTGCAGCTTTCAACGGCCTGCACGCTGGATTGACGCCGCGCCGCCTGTGCGACGAATCACCACAGCGGGGCGCTTGCCTCATCCCCGGCTCCATGGTTAGCTGCCTATTAATTAGGATTCGCCTTTAACCATCGAGTTACCTATGCCGTTAACCGAAGAACATCGCTTTGGCATGCAGCTGGCCCATATGTCCCGAGGCTGGCGTGCAGAGCTGGATCGCCGCTTGGCTGATCTGGGACTGTCCCAGGCGCGCTGGCTGGTTCTGTTGCACCTGGCGCGCTTTAAAGCCCCGCCTACCCAGCGCGAGCTGGCGCAAAGTGTCGGGGTTGAAGGACCGACCCTGGCGCGCCTGCTGGACAGCCTGGAAAATCAGGGTCTGGTCCTGCGGCAGGCTGTGCTGGAAGATCGCAGGGCGAAAAAGATCGTCCTCTGCGACACCGCCCGACCTCTGATCGAGCAAATCGAAACCATTGCCACTGCCTTGCGCCACGAGTTGTTTGCCGGCATTGACGAGGAAGAACTGCGGATGTGCATGCGCGTCCATTCAAAAATCCTCGCCAACCTCGAAAAATCCTGAAAACCGCCCGACGCTCCGCGACAAATACATTGAAGCGGGCGAAACATCCTGTTCTATTTGCACCCATACTGACAGTGCCCGGAAAAGCTGTCCGGGCACGTACGGAATGTGCAGGGAAGCCTGCCTCGTCTTCAAAAGGGTTCGCATGCTGAAGAGTTTTCAGGCCGGTAGTCGTCGCGAAGCGGGTAAAGCCCCTCGTGTTCAGTCGGGTCTTCGTTCGGGTTTGCTCGGCATCGGCCTTGCCTCGGTCGCGTTGCTGCACAGCTCCGTGGCCGCTGCGCTGGGACTGGGCGAGATCATCCTGCATTCTGCCCTTGGGCAACCTTTCAATGCCGACATCGAACTGATCGAGGCGGGTGGAATGAGTCCCGAGGAGATCGTCGTAGGTCTGGCGCCGCCCGAAGCGTTTGCCAAGGCTGGCGTAGAGCGCGTGTTCTTTCTCAATGACCTGCGTTTCACTCCGGTAATCCGCGGCAACCGCAGCGTCATTCACATTGAGTCGCACAAGGCAGTCACCGAGCCGTATCTGAATTTCCTGGTCAGGCTGGTGCGGCCCAACGGCGATCAGCTGCATGAGTACACCGTGTTGCTCGACCCGCCCACCTCGGCGTCGGGGGTTGCCGCGACGCGCAGCCGAGCCCAATCTCCTGCAGCGGGCGCCAAGGCTGATGAGTCACGGCTTCCGGTGGCGCCGCCTCAGGCTCGACAGGGCAAGCATTACACGGTTGTTTCCGGCGACACGCTGGCCGGCATCGCTCCCCAAGTCCAGGCCCCGGGCAGCAAACTGTCTTCCGCAGACCTGGTCAAGGGCATTCTGGCGCTCAACCCGCAAACATTTCCCAATGGCGAACGCAGCCAGTTGAAGGTAGGCCAGAGCCTGTTGCTGCCTGACAGCGCTTCCGAGCCGAAGCCGAGTGCCGCTGCGGCTTCAAATCCAGCCGGCACAGCGTCGAAAGCTACCACGCCGACGTCCGCCACCCCGACCCCGGGCCCCGGATCGCAGAACGACCCGTCAATAAACGCCGCGTCGGACAACGAGCAGTTGAACAAGACGCTGGATGAGCTCAAGCAGCAAGTGCAGACGGCCTCTGTTGAAGAAGCCGACAAGGACAAGCAGATCATAGAGCTGCAGACTCAGTTGGCCGAGCTCAAGGCCCAGTCGGCGCAACCCGCGCCTTCTGTGGCAGCTGCGCCTGCTGCTGCACCTGCACCTGCTGCTGTGCCCGCCACTGCTGCGACGGCTCCGGCCCCGGTCGCGATCTCGGTTCCTGCTCCAGCACCTACGCCGGTCGCCGACGTGGACGATGAGCTTCCCTGGACATCGATCCTGGCGGGCCTTCTGGTGCTGTTGCTGCTCCTGGCGTTGGCCTGGTCGGTGCGGCGCAACAAAATCAAGAATCAGCAGGCCCTTGAGTCCGTGGCGCCCGGGCCGATCGTCCGGACCGGCGCTACGGTCACACCGGTTTTTGAAGTGCCTGCCGTAACGGCTCCGCGCCCGGCATCTTCGGCGCCGGCCGGCCAGCGTCTGGCCGGCGCCGCCACTGACGCTCTGGATGGCGCAAGTATCTACATCGCCTACGGTCGTTTTGCCGAAGCACTGGCCATCTTGCGTGACGCACTGGACCGGCAACCCGAGCGCACTGACGTGCGCCTACGGGTTCTCGAGCTGTTGGGCGAGCAGGGCGATGTCGAAGGGTATGACGAAGAAGAACAGATTCTGCTGAGCCAGGGTGTCGAGGCGCAGAAGCTCAACGACATCCGCAGCCGTTACCCGAAGTTGGTTCACCAGCCTGCCGAGCCTGCGCCGCAGGCCCAACCGGCGACGTTCACCACGCCGGCAGCGACCTCAGCGATCGCGCCTGCGGCGGCGGTCGGTGTGGCTGCGATGGCGTCGCAAGCGCCGGACGAGTCAGTCGGCGAATTTCTATCTGACCCGTCGCTGTCCAGCGAACCAATACACGACCTCGCAGAGACGAGCCCCGTCCAGCCTGCGCAGCTGGACGAAAATGCTGCGGCATCGCTGAACCCCGTAGACCTGTCGGACGATTTCCAGCTTAACCTGGACGACCTCTCCATGGACGCCGACTGGGACCTTGTGGACCCGTTCGACAGTGCACCTGCCGTGCGCAAGCCCGCGCCTGTGCCGCAAGCCGAACCTGAGCTGGACCCTTCTTTTTCGTCCGATCTGACGCAGTTGCCCGAAGTCTTCGAGATGCCGGATGAGCAATTTTTGAGTGATTTTGCCGAGGAGCAGTCGCCCCTGGAGATGGACGTGCAGTTTGAACCGGGTCCTGAAGTGGCTGCACAGAGCAACAACGACCTGCTGGATGATGCCTTTCTCGACAGCTTCATGATCGAGGAGGGCGGCTTTGATCTGCTGAGCCTTGAAGAGGAGCCGTTGAGCAAGATCAACGAGGCGCAGGTGCTGATCGATGAAGGCAATATCGAGGAGGCTCGCCGTCTGTTGCAGGAAGTCATTGAAGGCTCCGACGACGGCCCGCAGCAAACTGCCCGTGACCTGCTCGCCGGGTTGGGCTGATCGATGCCCACCAGGCCCGAAATCACCATCACCTATTGCACGCAGTGTCAGTGGCTGCTGCGTGCCGCCTGGCTGGCGCAAGAGTTGTTGAGCACGTTTACCGACGATCTGGGAAAGGTATCGCTGGTGCCAGGGACGGGAGGGGTGTTCCGTATTACCTGCGATGACGTGCAAATCTGGGAGCGCAAGGCCGATGGCGGCTTCCCGGAGGCCAAAGTGCTCAAGCAGCGCGTGCGTGACCAGATCGATCCCGACCGCGATCTGGGGCATAACGACCGTCACACTGGTCTGGATACCTGAAAGCGGATCGGAACCGGCGCAACACCTCTGCGTCTGTCGGTAAACGTGTTACCCGATCTTTCGTGTCATCAAAGCTAAACACTGCCGTCATGTTCATTTCACCGACCGCGTCCACGCTTGAAGAAATTCAAGTGGAGGTGATCCATGAGCATTGCCGAGAGCGTGAAACCCAGCCGAAAGCAACGTGTCCGGACTTTATGGATATCGGACGTGCATCTGGGCACACGCGACTGCCAGGCCGAACACCTCAGCGGGTTCCTCAAGCAATACCATGCCGACAAGGTCTATCTGGTCGGCGACATCATCGACGGCTGGAAGATGCGTGGCGGCATGTACTGGCCGCAGGCGCACACCAACGTCATTCGCCGTCTGCTGACCATGAGCAAGCGCGGTACCGAGGTCATCTACGTCACCGGCAACCACGACGAATTCCTGCGTCGCTATTCAAAGCTCATTCTGGGCAACATCCAGCTGGTCGACGAAGCCGTACACCTGACTGCTGACGGCCGTCGTCTGTTGGTCATCCACGGTGACCAGTTCGATGTCATCACCCGCTATCACCGCTGGCTGGCGTTTCTTGGCGACTCGGCCTACGAGTTCACCCTGACCCTCAATCGCTGGCTGAACCACTGGCGTGCGAAGTACGGCTATGGCTACTGGTCGCTGTCGGCCTACTTGAAGCACAAGGTCAAAACGGCGGTGAGTTTCATCAGCGACTTCGAAGAGGCCATCGCCCATGAATGCGTCAAGCGCGGTCTGGACGGTGTGGTGTGCGGGCATATCCATCACGCCGAAATTCGTCAGGTGGGCGGTGTGGAATATCTCAACTGTGGTGACTGGGTGGAGTCTTGCACCGCCTTGATCGAACACTGGGATGGCACGATTGAGCTGTTCAGGCTGGCCGATGCCCACCTCAAAGCCAAAAGCACCGAAGTGCCGCAGGCGGTGGGCGAGGCTGTATGAGCCAGGCGCTGAGCTCAAGTCGGTTTGAGGTTAAATCGCCTTGAGCCGAGCGGCTGTCAGAACGACACCTTGCCGGTGAGCATGTCCTTGTACATGACGAAGTCGCCGAGCAGGCTGTAAAACGGATGCTTGAACGTGGCGGGGCGGTTTTTCTCGAAGAAGAAGTGGCCGACCCATGCGAAGGTATAGCCCGCCAGCGGCAATGCCCACAGCAACAGCCAGTTGGCGCTCAGCACGGCGAACGTCAGGATCAGAACAACCAGGCTGGTGCCAATGAAATGCAGACGCCGACACGTACTGTCGCGATGCTCCTGCAGGTAGAACGGATAGAAATCAGAAAACCGGGTAAACGTCTTAACCGCTTCCATAGGGGTAGGCTCTGGTACGAGTGATCAGCAGAGTTTAGCCCAGGTTGAACGACCTGCATCGGCCGCTTAGTGCCGCCAGAACGCCGGGATGCACAGGACCAGCACGGTAATGATTTCAAGGCGTCCCAGCAGCATGCCCAGGGACAGGATCCATTTGGCGGCATCCGGCAGCGTCGAGAAATTGCCCGCCGGCCCGATGGTTTCCCCCAGCCCCGGGCCTACGCCGGACACGGTGCTGGCGGCGCCGGTCAAGGCGGTCATCCAGTCGAGCCCCAGCAGCGACAGCATCAGCGCGATCAGGCAGATCGTGAAAGTGAAGAAAAACGAGAAGGTCAGGATGGAACGCACGATCTCGTCGTCAAGGCGGTGGCCGTTGTACTTCTGCTTGATCACCGCCCGCGGATGGATCAACTGGTGAAGGTTGGCGCGCAGGAGGATGTACGCGACCTGGAAGCGGAACACCTTCACGCCGCCCGCCGTTGACCCCGAACAGCCCCCGATGAATCCCAGATAGAAAAACAGCATCAGCGCGAAATTGCCCCACAGGCTGTAGTCCCCCAGCGCGAAGCCGGTGGTCGTCACGACCGAGGTCACGTTGAGTGCGACATGACGCAAGGCGTCGTACCACGGCAGATCGGTCGTCGCCCAATACCAGGCGCCCATCACCAGCCACGTCACCAACAGCAGCACGATGAAGCCCTGCACTTGCTGATCCTTGAGCAGTGCCCCGCGGTTGCCGCGCAAGGTCGCAACGTACAGGGTGAAGGGCAGGGCGCCGAGGATCATCACCACAATCGCCACCCAATGCACGGCGGGTTGCGGCCATTTCGCCAGTGACTGATCCGAAGTGGAGAACCCTCCAGTCGATATCGCCGACATCGCGTGGTTGATGGCGTCGAACAGGTTCATGCCGGCCCACCAGAACGCCAACGTGCCAAGTACAGTAATGCCGAGGTACACGAGCACGATGAATTTGGCCACCATGTGCGAACGCGGCATGACCTTCTCGGAACGGTCCGAGGATTCGGTCTGAAACAGGCGCATCCCGCCGATGCGCAACAGCGGCAGGATCGCCACGGCCATGCCGATAAAGCCGATACCGCCCAGCCAGTGAAGCAACGAGCGCCAGATCAGGATGCCGGGCGACATGGTGTCCAGCCCGCTCAGAACCGTGGAGCCGGTCGCGGTGATGCCCGACATGCTTTCGAAAAAGGAGTCGGTGTAGCTGATGTGTTGGGTCAACAGGAACGGCAGCGCGGCGAACACGCAGACGATGACCCAGCTGCTGACGGTCAGCAGGTACATGTCCCGGGGCCGCAGGTGCACATGCTCGGGCCGGCCCTGGCCCACCAGCGCCAGCCCGGAGACGAAGGTGATCAGGCTCGACCAGAGGAACGACGGCATGTCGGCCGTGCGGTGGAAAATCATCAGAGTGATCATGGGCACGACCATGGCGATGGCCAGGGTGATGAGGAAAATGCCGATAATGAAACCGATGATGCGGAGAGTCGGCAACGCCATGCAGTCGCTCGGATCAGGAAGTGAGAGGGCGGCCATTTTACTCACCGGCTCGCCTGTGTAAACCGAGGCATTTCTGTGAGTGTTGTAAGTAATTGCCCTGGTTAATCGTTATTGAAGTTCAAGACTGCACCGAGGGCACTACAATGGCCCGTCATTTTTTCTGGAGACGACTTAATGGAAGCGCTCGACGTATTGCTTAATCGCGTGTCCGTGCCCCGCTTGATCGAGCCCGGCCCGAACGCCGAGCAACGTGAGATCCTGTTCAGCGCTGCCCTGCGTGCGCCTGATCACGGCGTTATCCGGCCTTATCGCTTCCTTACGGTGGAAGGCGAGGCACGCAACCGCATGGGGGAGCTCCTGGTCCAGGCCCTGATCGAGAAAGGCGGCGACGCAGATGCCAAGGCGCTGGACAAGGCCCGCAATGGCCCGTTGCGCGCGCCCTTGGTGGTCGTGGTCATCGCCAGCCTGACCGATCATTTCAAAGTCCCGAAGAATGAACAGGTCATCACCGCCGGCTGCGCCGCCCACGGCATCCTCCTGGCGGCCTACGCACTGGGCATCGGCGGCGTATGGCGGTCTGGCGACTTGTCCTACACACGTCATGTAGCCAAAGGACTGGGACTGACGGACAACGAAGAAGTCGTGGGCTTCCTTTATCTCGGCACCCCGCAAAATCCACCGCGTGAAGCGCAAAAGCCGGAAGTCAGCGAATTCGTCAGCGCCTGGCAAGGGTAAGGAAACCCACGTTATCCCGATGTTGACGACGGACGCCACTGTAGGACTGGCTTCAGCCGGGAAGGCGGTATGCGTAACGCCGAAAACTCGGGATGTATGTTCCGGCCTCTTCCCGGCTGAAGCCGGTCCTACTAATCACAGCATCCATTCAGCGGGACTGCGCAGCGGTCAGCTCGCGTGGCACCACGATGCTGGCTACAAACCCGCCCTGCGGGTGATTGCCCAGCACCAAACTGCCCCCATGCTTTTCAGCCGCTCGTTTGGCGATCGCCAGCCCTAGTCCATACCCTGGCGCGGTCTGGTTGGGCGCGCGATAAAACGGCTCGCCCAACTGCCCAAGGTGCTCGGGGTTGGCGCCCGGGCCATGGTCGCGCACGCTCAGGCGCAACTCATCCCCTTCAATGCTCGCGCTCAACTCGATAGGCTGCCCTACGGGATTGAACCGCAACGCGTTGCGCAACAGATTATCCAGCGCCCGCTCCAGCACACTCGGCCATCCCAGCAGTTGCACATCGGGCTGCACCGATACCGAGACCGTCTGCTCGGCGCTGCTCATCTCCGTTTCCGCCTGCAGATGCAGCAACAGCCCCGGCACATCGACGAGCGTCGCACTGCCCATGTCGGCATCCAGCCGCGCCAGCGCCAGAATCTCGCTGATCAACTCCTCCAGCCGGTCGCACTCACGGGTCAGGCGTGGCCACAGTTTGTCGCGCTCGACCGATTCGGCGCGTTCGGCCAGCGCGAGAGCAATCCGCAGGCGCGCGAGTGGCGAGCGCAGTTCATGAGAGACATCGCGAAGCAATTGACGCTGACTGCTGATCTGGCTTTGCAGGCGGGCGCCCATGCGGTTGAAGTCATTTGCCAGCACACCAAACTCGTCACGTCGATTGGCCAGTTGCGCGAGGCTGTTCTGCTGATACGTGGTCTGACCCAGATCATGCACGGCGCCGCGCAGGCGACTCAGCGGGCGCGTAATGGACAGCGTCACCAGCAGACTGAACAAGGTCAGCACCACCAGGGCAATGCCGAGCGCACTGAGCGGCCAGAGCAGGCTCTCGCGATGCCATGCGTCCAACTCGGGGTGCGGGATGCGGTAAATCAGCAGGTAAGTTTCGCCGGTCTTGGCGCTGGTGTATTCGGTGGTCAGACGACGCCACGGCAGAGGGCGTGTGTCGTCGTTCTGGCGTTCTTCGAACGCGGCCGCGCGGGGCGGAAAAGTGCCGGGGATGACTGCCTCGCCGCTGTCGTTCAGCACCTGAACGTCAATGTGGTATTTGCGCTTGAGGTCTTGCAAAAAGTCCTGCGCGGACTTTTCGCCTTGCCCCTCATACAGTTCAACCCATTTCTGCGGCAGGTTATGCAGCCCGGGATGACGGCTGAGAATCCACGCGTCCTGATTGAGCACATGCCCCATCAAAATCGACAGGCCTGCTACCAACGCAATGGCGAGCCAAAAGCTCGCGAGGATTCGCCAAAACAATGAACGCACGTGCTGCCCTCGAACCCGGGTCATTAAACAGAAAACCCGACACGCCGGGGAGCGTGTCGGGTTGGGGGAAGTGTAATGCCGTGCCGCTGGCCCTTACTGGGTTTTTTGCGCTTTCTGCGCTTTCCAGGCTTCGAACTCGGCGCGGTCAGCGCGGCGCTGAGCTTCATCCTTCTGGATCTGGTCGAAAGTCTTCTGTTGTTCAGGTGTCAGCAACGCACGGACGTCGGACTGGGTTTTAGCGCGGGCAGCGTCCTGTTCATCCTTCATCGCCTTCTGGTCAGCGGCCGATAGCTTGGCCAGGTACTTCTGGGTGATCTCATTGCGGCCATGCCATTGAGCGCCCATTAGCCTGTCGACTTGCTGACGTTGGTCGGGGGTCAGGTTCAGCTTGTCCATTGGGCCTTTGCGGTGATGCATGCCGGGGCCGTCGAAGCCTGGGCCGCCAGGGCCACCCATCGGGCCGCCTTCTGGAGGCATGGCCATAGCAACGGTAGGCAGGGCTGCGGCGAACATCAAAGCCATCAAAGTCTTGCGCATGGTGAATCTCCTTGTCTCGATTTCGGCTCTGTGCCGGTTGAGGCCAGTTTAGGGAGATCAAGGTCAAGCGAGGTCAGCCGTCGGTAAAGCTTGGGTAAAGAGGTTTGTATGGATGGCTGACACAGAGGATGGGCGTCGCGGTCGCTGTAGGAGCGCGCTTGCCCGCGATTGCGGTGTGTCAGACGCCATCAACCAATCAGGCAGATAGCGTTCGCGGGCAAGCGCGCTCCTACAAGGGTGAAGCCTCACACCGCGTAGTAATAGCCCCGGCTGCGCAGGGCTACGATGCGTGGGCGTCCGTCGGCGTGGGGTCCGATCTTTTTGCGCAGGTTACTGACGTGCATGTCCAGGCTGCGGTCGTACAAAGTGAGCTTGCGGCCCAGTGCCAGTTGTGCGAGCTCCTGCTTCTCCAGCGGTTCGCCAGGCTGGCCGAGCAAGGCCTCAAGCAAGCGCGCTTCAGAGACGGTCAAGGTGAACTCCTGCTCGTCGATCGTGACCACGCCGCGCGCGGGACTGAAGCACAAATCGCCCAGCTCGATCTGCGTGGACACCGCCGTCGGGTGGCTGCGCCGCAACACCGCGCGCAAACGCGCGGTGAGTTCACGTGGATCGCAGGGTTTGGCCAGATAATCGTCGGCACCCAGCTCCAGACCCAGAATGCGGTCCAGCGGTTCGCCGCGGGCGGACAGCATCAGCACCGGAAGATCAGGGTGATCGGTGCGCAGCTGCTTGAGCAGTTCAAGACCACTGCCATCGGGCAGCATCACATCCAGCACCACCGCAGCAGGTGCCGATTCGGCGAGCGCCTTGCGGGCGCTCTGGCCGTCGTGGCAGGCGCGCACGACGAACCCTTCCTGACTCAACCAACTGCTCAGAAGCTCACACAGCTCCTGGTCATCATCAATAAGTAACAGCTCGCTCATGACTCACTCAATTTAGCCATTGCCGACGACGTCTACGCCAGCCGCTGGCAAAGATACCGCACAGGAGGGCTGACATAGCAACGCCGCCCCCCGCGACAAACCATTGTTGTTGTTCGGTCAACACCCTTGGCGGGGTCACCGACTGTGCTTCTTTGAGCTGCAGTCTAAGCCTTTGGTTCTCCTGGCGCAGGCGTCCGAGCTGGATACTTTCGCGTTCGCTATCGGCGCTCTGCAATTGCCGGTTCAAGTCATCGCGCTGCTTTTCGCTTTCACTCAGACGCTGGCGTAGCTCGGTCAGCTGAGCGGCCACACCGGGTAGCGGCAGCGCATGGCTGGCCGGATCGCTGGTGTCATCGGATTGCGCGGCAACACTGATCGCCGAAGCGGCCAATGCGGCCGTCAACACACACCACGGACGTAGACGCATCTGAACTCCTGGTTCTCGCGGCACCGGACTGGCGCACCGTTTTTATGAGTATCAGGCAGCGTATCGGCAGGGGAGTGCTGATGATGAGCGATCAATCGGACGGGAAACGAAGGCGGCCCGGCAGGTGGACAGCCGGGCGCACCTGCCGGGAGTCAGGGCAGGACTTGCTTGAACGGTTTGACCACCACGTCGGCGTAGACGCCCGCGGCGACGTAGGGATCGGCATCTGCCCACGACTTGGCCGCAGCAAGCGACTCGAACTCGGCAACGATCAGGCTACCGGTGAAGCCTGCGGTGCCCGGATCATTGCTGTCCACCGCTGGCATGGGGCCTGCGAGGACGATGCGGCCTTCGGCCTTCATCGCATTGAGGCGCTCAAGGTGAGCAGGGCGCGCGCCTAAACGTTTTTCCAGCGAGTTGGCGACGTCGGTTGCCATGATTGCGTAAAGCATGTCAGTCCTCTCTTTTTTTGTTTGAAGGCTGGGTGGACGGGTCGGCATCATGGATATGGCGGGCCAGGAAAATGCCCTGGCCGACAAGGAACAGCAAGGTCATGCCCAGGCTGCCGAACACCTTGAAGTCGACCCAGAATTCTTGATAGGTAAATGCAACATAGAGATTGGCCGCGCCACAAAACAGGAAGAACACGATCCAGGCGATGTTCAGCTTAGTCCATACCGCCTGAGGCAGGGTCAGGGCGTGGCCCATGATGCGTTGAATCAATAGACGGTCGCCGACAAAATGGCTGCCGGCGAAGATCAGCGCGAAGACCCAGTTGACCACCGGCGCCTTCCACTTCAGGAATGTTTCGCTGTGGAAAGCCAAAGTGAGGCTGCCGAACACCAGGCAGGCGATCAGCGTCAGCCACTGGCTTTTTTCCAGTTTGCCCTGACGGACATAAAGGACGCCGTAGACCACGAGCGAGCTGGCAATCAGCATCGCGGTAGCGCTGTAAATTCCGCCTACCATGAAGCTGTGGCCAAGGACATCGACGGCTTGCGGGCTGATTTTATAGACGATGAAGAACAGGATAAGCGGGATGAAGTCGATGAATTGTTTCACAGTAAGAGCCAGAAGCTGGATGTGGCGGCATAATAACAAACATCAATGACTGCGAAAGCGCCCCTATGAACGTCGACCTGCACTGCCACAGCACCGCTTCCGATGGCGCCCTCGCGCCCGCGGTACTCGTCGCGCGTGCCCATGAGCACGGCGTAAAAGTGCTCGCGCTGACCGATCACGATACCCTTGAAGGGCTCGCCGAGGCCCGGACTGCGGCGCTTGCGCTCGGTATGCAGCTTGTCGATGGCATCGAGTTGTCCTGCACCTGGGGGGGCGCCACCATTCATGTGCTGGGCTATGCCTTTGATGTAAACGCTCCGCAATTGCGCGACGCCATCGAGCAATTACACACGGGCCGCTGGCTGCGGGCCGAAGAAATAAGCCGCAAGTTGGCGATGAAAGGTATGCCCGGCGCGCTGGAAGGTGCCCGCGCAGTGCAACAGGCACTGGGTGACAGTGGCAACGCCCCGGCCCGACCACATTTTGCCGACTTCCTGGTGAGCCAGGGTTTCGTCAAGGACCGCGCCGAGGCGTTTCGCAAATGGCTGGGGGCTGGCAAGCTGGGCGACGTCAAACAGCACTGGCCGACTCTTGAGCAGACAGTAGCGACCCTGCGCTCTGCCGGCGCCTGGGTCAGTCTGGCGCACCCTTCGCATTATGATTTCACCCGCAGCAAGCGTCGCAAGCTGGTCGCCGAGTTCATTCAGGCGGGCGGCCATGCAATAGAAGTGGTCAACGGCCTGCAGCCCGCCGATCAGGTCGGCAGTCTGGCTATCCTGGCCCGTGAGTTCGGTCTGCTGGTCAGTGCCGGCAGTGATTTTCATGCCCCTGGCGCCTGGTCCGAAATCGGCGTATATCGCCCATTGCCCGAAGACCTGCCGCCCCTTTGGTGTCGGTTCAAACATGACCAGCCTACTGCCGTCTGAACAGGAAGATACCGTGAGTCAATTTTTCCAGGTCCACCCGGAGAACCCTCAAACGCGTTTGATCAAGCAAGCCGTGGAGATCATCCGGGCGGGCGGTCTGGTGGTCTATCCCACCGATTCGTCTTATGCACTGGGTTGTCGAATGGAGGACAAGGCCGCGGTTGACCGTATCCGCCGTCTTCGTCAACTGGATGACAAGCACAACTTCACACTGATGTGCTGCGATCTGTCGCAGCTAGGCACCTTTGCCAAGGTCGACACGGCGGCCTTCCGCCTGCTCAAGGCGCATACGCCCGGGCCGTACACGTTCATTCTTGGCGCTACCCGTGACGTACCTCGTCTGGTCCTGCACCCCAAGCGCCGCACCATTGGCCTGCGCGTGCCCGGTCATCCCATCGCTCAGGCGCTGTTGCAGGAACTGGGCGAGCCGCTGATGAGCGTGAGCCTGATCATGCCCGGCGAGACCATTCCGATGAGCGATCCCCACGAAATGCGCGGCGTCCTTGAGCATCAGGTGGATCTGATCATCGATGCCGGCGAGGGTGGCATTTCTGCCTCCACGGTCGTCAACCTGACCGAAGGCGATCCGAAAGTGGTCCGGGTGGGCTGCGGCGATCCGACGCCGTTCGGGGTCGACGCCGAGTGACCGACGCGCAAACGCTTGAGGCTCGCACCGACCCTCAGGCCCACGCCCAGCAAGAGCTGCCGTTTGCGCTGGTTTACGGTCAGGCCGTCACGCAAATGCCGGTCGACCTGTACATTCCGCCCGATGCGCTGGAAGTTTTTCTCGAAGCCTTCGAAGGCCCGCTCGACCTGCTGCTTTATCTGATCCGCAAACAGAACATCAACATCCTCGACATTCCGGTGGCGGAAATCACCCGCCAATACATGGGCTATGTCGAGCTGATGAAAACCGTGCGCCTGGAGCTCGCCGCCGAGTACCTGGTCATGGCTGCCATGCTCGCCGAGATCAAATCGCGCATGCTGCTGCCACGCTCGGAGATGGCCGAAGAGGAGGAAGGCGACCCGCGCGCCGAGCTGATTCGTCGCCTGCAGGAATACGAGCGGTTCAAGGCCGCCGCCGAGGGCATCGATAACCTGTCCCGAGTAGGGCGCGATGTAGTCGTACCACGGCTGGAAGCGCCTGAAGCGCGTGTGCGCAGGTTATTGCCGGACGTCGCCCTCGAAGAGCTGTTGATGTCGATGGCGGATGTACTGCGTCGGGGCGACATGTTCGAGAGTCATCAGGTCAGCCGCGAGGCGTTGTCGACGCGCGAGCGTATGAGTGATGTGCTGGAGCGTTTGAAAGGCGCTGGCTTTGTGCCGTTTGCCGAGCTGTTCACAGCGGAAGAAGGACGGCTTGGCGTAGTGGTGACGTTCATGGCCGTGCTTGAACTGGTCAAGGAGCAGCTGGTGGAACTGGTCCAGAACGAACCCTTTACGGTCATTCATGTGCGGGCGCGAGCCGAATAAAGGGCAAGAACTGAACCCATGAACCTCAACGAACCTCGCGATCTGGCACCCTTGCTTGAAGCATTTCTGCTCGCCTCGGGCAAGCCGCAGTCACTGGAACGTCTCTACGAGCTGTTCGAAGAAGGCGAGCGGCCCGAGCCTGCGGTGTTCAAAAAGGCCCTGACGCTGCTGGGCAAGTCCTGCGACAACCGCGCCTTTGAATTGAAAGAGGTCGCCACCGGCTACCGCTTGCAGATCCGCGAGAAGTACGCACCCTGGGTGGGGCGTTTGTGGGAAGAAAGGCCGCAGCGGTACTCCCGGGCACTGCTCGAAACCATGGCGCTGATCGCTTATCGCCAGCCGATCACCCGCGGGGAGATCGAAGACGTGCGCGGCGTTGCGGTCAACAGCAATATCGTCAAGACGCTGATGGAGCGCGAATGGATCAGGATCGTCGGGTACCGCGACGTGCCGGGCAAACCGGCGATGTTTGCCACTACCAAAGCATTCCTTGACCATTTCAACCTGAAAAACCTCGACGAACTTCCGCCGCTGGCCGACCTGCGCGAGATGGAAACCGAGCCTGTGCTCGAATTCGACGACGCGCCGGTGCCGGCGCATTTGCAAGCGCTGGCGGACGCGAGTCTTGAACCGGACCCCGACGCCGAACCCGAAGCACCTCGCGATGAGACCAGTTTTCGCGGCCTGCTGGCTGAGCTCGATTCCATGGAGCAGGGCCTGAAAATCGACTTCGACGATTTATTGCTCGATGAGGCCAATAAAGAGTCTGAATTGGAAGAACCGCCGCAGGACGATGAAGATCCTCGGCAGCAACCGAGCTGATGAGGCTGGCGCAGCCACATCTTTGCGCCTGACGAAGCGCATTGCGCAGGCGCCGGCTTGTTGGCAAACCCGGTGTGTCAGGCACTCGGCCATGAGCTGAACGACCCGACCAGTCGAAGCCGGTTCCACTCCGATTCCCCATTCAGGCGACCCCATGAGTACCAAGAATCCCTGCATCAGCCTCTGCAAGTTCGACGAAGAGATATGCCTCGGCTGTGGCCGCAGCAAACGCGAGATCAAGTCGTGGAAAAGAATGGAGAAAGACGAGAAGCGCTCGGTACTGGCCGAATCGGCTCAGCGGCTGATCAAGCTCAAGGGTGCCGGTCGGCGGAAAAAGAAGTGAGGCTGTTTTTTTCATCTAGTCTCTGATGCGCAACGCGCGGCATGCGCGTATGATTCGCGACCTTTTGGCGATCTACACGCGCCAGGGAATTCAGTTTTCAGCCCGATCCGGATCAGCTTTGCGCTCACTCGGAGCGCTCTGCACGGAGCCGGGCAACAGGCCTTGCCCACTCGCGCATGGCCTGATTCGACACACCGGGAGGTGCCCAGATGAGTGAACAAGACAAGCAGGACAAAGAAATCGGCCCAGCAGGCGAAAAACTGCAGAAGGTCCTCGCGCGCATCGGCGTTGGCTCGCGCCGCGACGTAGAAGCCTGGATCGGCGAAGGCCGCATCAAGGTCAACGGCGTACAGGCCACCCTCGGCCAACGCGTTGACCTGCATGACGCCATCACGGTCGACGGTCGCGTCATCAAGCGCGAAGAAGCCGCCGAAACCGTTCGCCGCGTCATCATGTACAACAAGCCGGACGGCGAGATCTGCACCCGTGACGACCCTGAAGGCCGTCCGACCGTGTTTGATCGCCTGCCGCGCCCGAAAGAGGGCCGCTGGATCAACATCGGTCGTCTGGACATCAACACCACCGGTTTGCTGATGTTCACCACTGACGGTGAGCTGGCCAACCGCCTGATGCACCCTTCGTTCGAAATGGACCGCGAGTACGCTGTGCGCGTGCGCGGCGAGGTTGACGACGACATGCTGGCGCGCCTGAAGGCCGGCGTGGTGCTGGAAGACGGTCCGGCGCGCTTCACCGACATTCAGCAGGCGCCGGGTGGCGAAGGCTTCAACCATTGGTACCACTGCGTGGTCATGGAAGGCCGTAACCGCGAAGTGCGTCGGTTGTGGGAATCCCAGGGGCTGGTGGTCAGCCGCTTGAAGCGCGTGCGTTTCGGTCCGGTGTTCCTGAACTCCGACCTGCCGATGGGTCGCTGGCGCGAGATGAGCCAACAGGAAGTCGACATTCTCAGCGCTGAAGTGGGCCTGAAGCCTGTCGCCATGCCGCAAATGACGGCCAAGACCAAAGACAAGCTGGAGCGTCTGCAGCGTCAGTCGTCGCGTCCGTTGGGCAAAGGCGAGCGCGTGCGTCAGCTGCGCCCGGCCAAGGACGCGGTGTCGGCTGACCGTCCTGCTCGCGAACCGCGTCTGGCCGACGGCGAGCGTCCTGCGCGCAAGCCGGCCGAGAGCGGTCGCCCGGCACGTACGCCGCGTCCGGCCATTGGCGGTCGTGGCGACAGTGCTCGCGGCGGTAACGCCCGTGGCGACGGTGCCCGCTCCGACAGCGGTCGTGGCACGCCGGTCGCCGAGCGTCCGAGCGACATGAACAAGCGGCCTGCAAAGCCAAAGCCTTCGCGTCCCGGCATCGGCCTGGTAGATGACAAGACCCCTTCCGGCAAACGCCGCGGTCCGCCAAGTGGCTCCGGCCAACGCCCGGGCTTCGGCCGCCGCAAGCCTGAGTAATGCGGCAGTGAAACACTGACAGCGGTCTGCACCACGGAAAACGCCAGTCGAGAGACTGGCGTTTTTTTATGCGCGCTTATGATTCAGACGACGTAAGCGGTCCCGTCGAACACCACGCGCTTGTCCACGGCCAGTGATCCGCTGTTGAAGATCAGGTCCATGTGGTGACTGCCCTTGGCGCCGCCGCCCAAGCCTAGATGCAACCCGCAATGGCGCTCTTCGAAACCTGCGTTGCGCGCGTACAGCTGACTGACGCCTTCGTTGGTGCCGATCCCCAACTCCTCGATACGCCGGTTCGAGGGATTGGCGTCCAGATATTTATTGAAGTCGTGCTCCAGCCCCGGTACGTCCGTGGCGATGCGGGTCACAACGGAGTTCTCGATCCACAATTCCAGTGGTGATTCGATAATCCCGTATTTGCGCGCAAAAGGGATGGTGCTGAGAAACGTGCCAAGAAACCGCACATGACCGTTGATGGATTCGCTGTGGGTGGCAATCTCGCCGGGTGCCAGGTCGTAGTTGCCAACGCCGTTGATATTGGTCCACTTCTTTAGCTCGCGCAGCGGGGCCTCGAAGTACGAGCCGTGATCGTCGCTGAAGCTGAGGGTCTCGCCTTGGTTCATGGTGTCGATCAGCGCCGCATTCAGCTGCGCGATGCGCTCGGGCTCAATGCTGAAAGCGTCGTAGAAGTAGTCGCCGTAATCTTTGAACAGCAGGGATTTCTTCCACTGGGCCGACATCACTTCCTGCAACTGGCGTATGAACGGCGGCCCCTCCGCCCGAGGATTGGGCAGAGTAGAGGCGTCGTAGAACAGGACGAAAAGGTCGGAATCGGTGATGGCCTCTGCCAGTTTACCGACCGGGGAGGTGTCCAGCGGCAGGGTGTTGAAGCGAAAGCAATCCCGCGCCGTCGAGCTTTCAATAATGCCATCGATGATGCGGCGGTATTCCGGGGTGTGGGCCAAAAGTACCTGGGGAGTGGTCATGCCGGTAACGGCGGGGTGGTGTTGCAGGTAATACAGGAAATGTTCGATTGCGCTGCTGTTATCCATAGTGCGCTCCGCTGCGAATGCTCAAAACAAGAGGGCGAACGCGTCGGCCGCGTTCGCCCTTCGGCTGTTTTAGAACGGCCACATGGCGGTGCCAAACGCCACCACGGCGTCGGCTTGCATCATCTCCACAGCGGCATCATGAGTCGGTGCTTCAAACCAATCGTCCAATTGCAGTTCTTCTTCGAGAGCCAGTTCAACTGTTTGCATAGATGAATCTCCTGAGAATGACGTACTTGCCGAATGCAGCGAGGACCGTACCGCGGAAGTCACGCGTCCTCGTCATGGAAGCACACTGACCTTCGTGGCCAGCAAGCACTGAAAAACCTAGTGCAATAGTCAGCCTGTTGCAAAGTAAAAAATGAGTCGTAAATACTGGCATTTCGCCGATTTTTTCGAAACTTGCAGCGAAAACAACGTTAGGGAGCTTTCGATTTTGATGAATTATTTTTGCGACAGAATTGTGTCGCCCAGATTGGTGGCGGCAACTTCCCGGCTGAAGCCAGTCCGCCTGCCGGGAATTCTTTCGCCGCCAAACGCCATGTGAGCGGTGTACAATGCGCGCCCGTTTTTTCTGTGATCCATTGGCGTCTGGACGCCACCCGCTCGGGGTTATCCACCCCGTTTCCCTCCGCCGCGTCATGAGCGCGACGGGTTCGATTCCGTCACAGACCAGAACGCCAAGGTGGCTAGACAATGAGTGAACACATGTCCCATTCGGGCGACTTGAAGCGGGGTCTGAAAAACCGCCATATCCAGCTGATCGCCCTCGGTGGCGCGATCGGTACGGGCCTGTTCCTGGGTTCGGCAGGGGTCCTGAAATCTGCCGGCCCGTCGATGATCCTTGGCTACGCCGTGTGCGGCTTCATCGCGTTCATGATCATGCGCCAGCTGGGCGAGATGATTGTCGAAGAGCCGGTGGCCGGGTCGTTCAGCCACTTTGCGCACACCTACTGGGCCGGGTTTGCCGGGTTTCTGTCTGGCTGGAATTGCTGGGTCCTTTACATTCTGGTCGGCATGTCCGAACTGACCGCCGTGGGCAAATACGTCCAGTACTGGTGGCCGGAGATCCCTGCGTGGGCTTCGGCTGCGGTCTTCTTCGTGATGATCAACGTCATTAATCTTGCCAACGTGAAGGTGTTTGGCGAGGCCGAGTTCTGGTTCGCGATCATCAAGGTGGTGGCCATTCTGGGGATGATTGCGCTGGGCAGTTATCTGCTGGTGAGCGGCGAGGGCGGCCCGCAGGCCTCCGTCAGCAACCTGTGGGACCGGGGCGGTTTCTTCCCCCACGGCGTGAGCGGATTGGTGATGGCGCTGGCGTTTATCATGTTCTCCTTCGGCGGCCTGGAAATGCTCGGCTTTACCGCAGCGGAAGCCGATCAGCCGCGGACCATCATTCCGAAGGCAATCAATCAGGTCATCTACCGGATCCTGATTTTTTACATTGGCTCTCTGGTAGTGCTGCTGTCGCTGACACCCTGGGACGCGTTGCTTGTAGACCTCAATGCTTCCGGCGACGCCTACAGCGGCAGCCCTTTTGTGCATGTGTTCTCGATGCTCGGCAGCACCACAGCGGCGCACATCCTCAACTTCGTGGTGTTGACGGCAGCCCTGTCGGTGTACAACAGCGGCACCTATTGCAATGCGCGCATGCTGTTTGGCATGGCCGAGCAGGGCGATGCGCCGCAATCGCTGGCGCGGGTTGACGGTCGGGGTGTTCCGGTGCGGGCGATCCTGGTCTCGACGGCTGTGACGCTGATTGCGGTCCTGCTCAACTACCTGATGCCGCAGGGCGCGCTGGAGTTGCTCATGTCGCTGGTGGTCGCCACCCTGGTGATCAATTGGGCAATGATCAGCTATTCCCACCTCAAATTCCGTCAGCACCTGACCCGCATCGGTCAGCGCCCCCTGTTCAAAGCGCTGTGGTACCCCTTTGGGAACTACCTCTGCCTGGCGTTCGTGGCACTGATCTTGGTCATCATGCTGTTGATTCCGGGCATCCGTGTCTCGGTCTACGCCATTCCGGTATGGGTGGCGGTGATGTGGGCGTTTTACGTGGTCAAGAACAAACGCCTGGCCCGGAGCGAGTCGATGGCCCAGCGCACCTCGATCATCAAATAATGCGAAAGCCGCTGCCCGCCTGGCAGCGGTTTTTCAGGACCCAGGGTTTTCATGCTGATCATTTCCAACAACATCCACTTGCCGGACAGCGACGTCGAGCTGACCGCCATCCGTGCTCAGGGTGCGGGTGGTCAGAACGTCAACAAAGTCTCCAGCGCCGTGCACCTGCGGTTCGACATCAATGCCTCGTCGCTGCCGCCGTTCTACAAGGAACGTCTGCTGGCGCTGCGTGACAGTCGCATCACCAGCGAGGGCGTCGTCGTCATCAAGGCGCAACAGCACCGGACCCAGGAACAGAACCGAGCCGATGCGCTGGAACGGTTGAGCGAGCTCATTATCAGCGCCGGCAAGGTCGAGAAGAAGCGCCGACCGACCAAGCCCACCCTGGGCTCGAAGACGCGCCGGCTGGAGTCGAAAACCAAACGCGGGTCGATCAAGGCAGGGCGAGGCAAGGTCGATTTTTGACCGGTGGGGCTGTATCAGGCCGTCGCCTTTATTACCTTGCTGCCAGTCTGGAAAAGCCGGCGACCTGGGCAGTTTTGCAGTCCTGGGAGCCGGCTTGCTGGCGAACCGCAATGTGCCAGTGCGTCCATGCTGGCCTGGCGTCACGCGGTCGTTGGCAACCAGGCTCCTGCAGCAATGGGGGCGTCAAACTGCGGCAGGTTTTTCGCGCATCGCCTTGGCCTGTTTGTGCAGGTAGACGCTCAGTCCCAGTCCGCTCACCGCGGCGAGGGCCGCAAACAGGAAGATTGACGCAAAGCCGAATCCTGCGGCGACAGCGCCCGCCACGGGCCCCGTGATGCCCAGCGACAGGTCGATAAACAGCGAGTAAGCGCCCACCGCCGCACCGCGACTCGCCGGTGGCACCAGATTGACCGCTTCGACGCCCAGGGCCGGGAACACCAAAGAGAACCCAAAGCCGGTCAGTGCGGCACCCGCCAGGGCCAGGTTCGGGTTGGGCGCCAGCCACAGCAACAGCAAGCCCAGCGTCTCTACCGACAGGCAGACGATCGCGACGCGGAAGCCGCCGAGGCGATTGATCAGATTGCCAAACAGCAACCGCGCACCGATAAAGCACGCACCGAACAGGCTCAGGCATAGCACCGCGTTGGGCCAGGAATGGCTGGCGTAATACAGCGTAATGAACGTTGCGATGGTGCCAAAACCGATGGAGCCCAGCGCCAGCCCAGTGCCATGGGGTAGCACACGGCCGAGTACGTGCAGGAACGGCAGCCGCTCGCCGTGGACTAGCGGTGCAGGGGTTTTCTTCCAGGCCAGGGAAATGCCCAGCGCGGCCAGCAGCATGATGCTGACCCCCATGCTCCACAGCCCCAGCGCGTTGACCAGCAGCACGCCCAGCGGAGCACCAATGGCCAGCGCGCCGTAGCTGGCGATGCCATTCCAGGAAATCACTTTTGCGGTATTGGCAGCGCCCACTCTGCCAATGCCCCAACCGATGGACCCCGATCCGACCAGGCTTTCTGCACTGCCAAGCACCAGACGACCGATGAACAGGCTGATCAAGCTGACCATTGGCCATGCGTCGAGCCAGTCGGCGAGGAGCATGAGCACCCCACTCAAGCCGCAACCGAACAGGCCGATGATCACCGCTTTTTTCGGGCCGCGGGTGTCGATGATGCGACCGGCATACGGACGGCTGAGTAGCGTCGCAAGGTATTGGACGCTGATGACCAGTCCGGCTGCCACCGCGCCGAAGCCGAGGTCGGTGTGGACATAGCCTGGCAATACGGCAAGCGGGATGCCGATATTCAGGTACCCGATGAAGGTGAACAGGACGATGGAAACAACCTGCAGCGTGACGGCCATAGGACGTTGAGGGACAGCGCTCGAAGCGTCTGGCATGGGCATAGATCCACGGTTACGACTGAAAGGAAAGGCGAGGGTTAAATCTGATTGAAGCGTAGACGCTTGAGTTCCCGCGAGGGCACATCAATAGCGAGGTGTGACTGTCGGTGGGGAAGAGAATCGGGACGATCTGGAGTCGGGACGACTCGGATGTGAGCAGGGGTACAAACTGGCGCGAATGATTCAGCCCTTATGGAAATACGCCTTGAAGACGCTCTTCCATAGGGGCTGAAAAATCAGCCTTTAGCGCGGGCTTTGGGCTTTGTTGCGGTCACTGCTTTTGCTGCCTGCCTTCATTTCGATCGGCTGACCGAGTTCCTGGCGAGCTGCTGCGCTTTGCTGGGTCTGGCTTGGGAAGGGGAAGTTGGGGATTTCATGCATATCGTCGCTCCTCACAAGTTGTTGCCGCTGAATTGAACAGCGCGTCCTAAAACGCTCAGGGAGGATACAGCAGTACAAATGACAATCAGACTTTTAAATGCGGGCCGCCGGTCATGTAGTGAAGACGGACAGCTACAACATGTCTTCCGGATGCCACGCAGCGGCGAAGAGCGCGCGGGCCCGCGGATGCCTGGTCACAAATGCATGGCCCCGCATGCCGTTGCGCACACAGATCCTGGCTAATCGCAGGGCAGTGTGCGCGGCACGCTGCCGTCTCAGTCCTGACACACCGCAGCAAACGCCGCCGCCAGTTCGTCCAGCCGCTTTGCGTCGATGCCTGCAATGTTGGCTCGCCCGGCCGCCACCATGTACACGCTATGCTCGTTGCGCAGGCGATCCACTTGGTGGTCGTTCATGCCGGTGTAGGAAAACATTCCGCGTTGCACGGCAATGTGAGCGAAGCGTTCGCCCAGGCCCAGCGGGGTCAGCGCGTCGACAAGGCCCACGCGCAGCTGTGCTATACGGCTGCGCATGGCTTCGACCTCTTCGGCCCACAGCGCTTTCAACTCGGGATCACCCAGGATTTCGGCGACCACCGCAGCGCCATGATCCGGCGGGTTGGACCACAGATTACGGGCCGTGGCTGACAGTTGGCTGCGTACATCAAGCAGCTTTTCCGGGGTGTCGGCGCAGACCAGCAACGCGCCCGTGCGCTCACGATAAAGGCCGAAATTCTTCGAGCACGAGCTGGTGATCAGCAGCTCGGGCAGCGCCTCGGCAAACAGCCTCACCGCCCATGCGTCTTCCTCCAGACCATCGCCAAAGCCCTGGTACGCGAAGTCAATCAACGGCAGCAGGTTGCGTTGTTTGACGATCTCAAGCACCGCATGCCAGTCATCCTGGGAGAGGTCAAAACCCGTAGGGTTGTGGCAACACGCATGCAGCAGCACGACGTCGCCTTCGGGGATGGTGTTCAGCGTCTCCAGCATGGCTGGCACGTTGAGCGTGTTGTCGCTGCCCACGTAAGGATAGTGACTGACCTTCAGGCCGGCAGCGGCATAGATGGTTTCGTGGATCGGCCAGGTGGGATCGCTCAGCCAGACGCCTTTGCCGGGGAGGCAATTGGCAATGAAATCTGCGCTCAATCGCAGCGCGCCGGTACCGCCGGGTGTCTGCGTGGCGCCGACACGTTTGCTCGCTATCAGGGGCGAATCGCCTCCCATGACCAGCTCACAGATCAGCGTGCCGAAACGCGGTTCGCCATGCCCGCCGATGTAACTTTTGGTGGGCTGCGAGTCCACCAGGCGCTGCTCGGCGAGTTTCACTGCGCGCGGAATGGTCGTCAGGCCCTGCGCGTCTTTATAGACCCCAACGCCCAGATCGAACTTTTTCGGGTTCGGGTCTTTGGCGTAAGCCTGAATCAGGCCCAGGATGGGATCGTCCGGTACGCGCTGAATCTGTGAGAAATGCATTTACTTACGGCCCTCGGCGCCTTTGGCCACCTCGTCTGTGCGGGAGGCCATGATGAAGTCATTGCGGTGCAGCCCCTTGATCGAGTGGCTCCACCAGGTCACGGTCACCTTGCCCCATTCGGTCAGCAGACCGGGGTGGTGACCTTCGGCCTCGGCAATTTCGCCGACCGCGTTGGTAAATGCCAGCGCAAATTTGAAATTCTTGAACAGAAAGACTTTTTCCAGCTGCATGACGCCGTCACGCACCTCGATGTTCCAGTCTGGGATCTGTCTTAGCAGGTCGGGCAGCTCGGCCTCGCTGACTTGAGGGGCATCGGCGCGGCAGGCTTCGCACTGGGATTGGTTGAGAGCGGTCATGGAGAGGTTCCTTTATCGGGGATCGGGTTCAGGCGGCCCGGGGTTCAGGCGGCTTTTGTCTTGGCGGGAAACTTCGGTGCGTGCAGGCCTTTTTCGCAGGCCGTACGGGTCATGCCCATGATGTCTTCCTGCGCGAGGTCGAAGAGACGCTTGAGGTCAGGCAGCACAAAATAAAGCGGCTGCAAAATGTCGATTCGGTAAGGCGTACGCATGGCTTCAATGGGGTCGAACGGCTGATGCTCGGGGGTTGATGAGACGCTGTACACCGTTTCCTTGGGCGAGGAAAGGATGCCACCACCATAGATTTTGCGCCCCTGCGGTGTGTCGACCAGTCCAAACTCGATGGTCATCCAGTAGAGGCGGGCAAGATACACCCGCTGCTCTTTGCTGGCTGCCAGACCGAGCTTGCCGTAAGTGTGGGTAAATTCTGCAAACCAGGGGTTGGTCAGCAACGGGCAGTGTCCGAAAACCTCATGAAAGATGTCGGGCTCTTGCAGGTAGTCGAGCTCTTCCTGGCTACGAATGAAGGTCGCGACGGGAAATCGCTTGCTCGCCAGCAGTTCGAAGAATGTCTGAAAGGGGATCAACGCGGGTACGCGCTCGACTTGCCAGCCCGTAGTGGCACCGAGAACGCGATTGATCTCGCCCAGTTGCGGGATGCGGTCGTGGGGCAACGCGAGCTGATCGATTCCATCCAGGTACTCCTGGCAGGCGCGCCCTTCGACAACCTTCAGTTGCCGCGTGATCAGCGTGTTCCAGACCTGGTGCTCGGCCTCGGGGTAGTTAATAAACCCGGTGGCGTCCGGCTCGCGGGCGACGTAATGCGTACTCATGCGGCTCTCCTGAATGGCTTGTTCTTATATGCAGCAAAGCGGTCGCGCGTTGGCGCAGCGCTCTATAGATAGCCGATTCTCCGGGTTGGATGTCGCAGGGCTTATATGAAAGGGCTGTAGATGGTTTGCCAAAACGTAAAGAAATCGTGACAGCTAGAGCGTTTGTGGAGGAATGGCGGGGATTATCGCGGCCCATACGGCTTGTGCTGTCACGTATTCTTGACGGTAAACTCTTCTGCATCCGTAATCGCTGCCACGTCGACGAGAACTTATGCGTATCAAAGTCCATTGCCAGAACCGAGTTGGCATCCTGCGGGACATTCTTGAACTGCTGGTGGCCTACGGCGTGAACGTCTCCGGCGGTGAAGTAGGAGGCGAGCATGGCGATGCCATTTATCTGCGCTGCCCGAATCTGATCAATCTGCAGTTTCAGGCGCTAGTGCCAAAATTCGAGACCGTTGCCGGCGTGTTCGGCGTCAAGCGTGTGGGATTGATGCCCAGCGAGCGTCGGCACATGGAGCTGAACGCCTTGCTGGGAGCGCTGGAGTTCCCTGTGCTGTCCATCGACATGGGCGGCTCGATCGTGGCCGCGAACCGCGCCGCCGCTCAGTTGCTCGGCGTGCGGGTCGATGAGGTTCCAGGCATTCCGCTTTCACGTTACGCAGAAGATTTCGATCTGCCGCAGTTGGTGCGCGCCAATCGCTCGCGCATCAACGGCCTGCGCGTGAAAGTGAAAGGCGACATCTTTCTCGCGGACATTGCCCCTTTGCAATCAGAGCATGAAGACAGCGAAGCCATGGCCGGCGCGGTGCTGACGCTGCACCGTGCAGATCGCGTTGGCGAGCACATCTATAACGTGCGCAAGCAGGAACTGCGGGGCTTTGACAGCATCTTTCAGAGCTCCAGGGTGATGGCGGCGGTGGTCAGGGAAGCGCGACGCATGGCGCCACTGGACGCGCCATTGTTGATCGAAGGCGAAACCGGTACGGGGAAGGAGTTGCTTGCGCGGGCCTGCCACTTGGCGAGCCCGCGCGGTCAGTCGCCCATGATGGCGCTCAATTGCGCCGGTTTTTCCGAGTCCATGGCCGAGACAGAGCTGTTTGGCTACGGCCCCGGCGCATTCGAAGGGGCGCGCGCGGAAGGCAAGCTGGGTTTGCTGGAACTGACGTCGGGCGGGACCTTGTTTCTCGACGGCGTAGCGGAAATGAGCGCGCGGTTGCAGGCAAAATTGCTGCGCTATTTGCAGGAGGGTTGCTTTCGGCGTGTAGGCAGCGATGAAGAGGTGTACCTGGACGTGCGGATCATCTGCGCGACCCAAGTGGACCTGTCGGAACTCTGCGCCCGAGGCGAGTTTCGTCAGGACCTTTACCACCGGTTGAACGTCCTCTCGCTGCACATTCCGCCTTTGAGGGAATGCCTGGATGGCCTCGCGCCGCTGGTGGAACACTTCGTTGATCAGGCCAGTCGGCAGATCGGGTGCGCGTTACCCAGACTGACGCCGGATGCAATGGCGCGCCTTAGCCAATACCACTGGCCTGGCAATGTGCGGCAACTGGAAAACGTATTGTTCCAGGCTGTTTCATTGTGTGACGGTAAGTGGGTAAAGCCTGAGCATATTCGTCTGCCCGATTACGGCGTTAGGCAGCCCCTGGGAGATTTCTCACTTGAAGGCGGATTGGACGATATGGTGGGACGGTTCGAGAAGGCGGTGCTCGAACAGTTATATGCAGCGCACCCAAGCAGTCGCCTATTGGGGAAGCGATTGGGTGTTTCCCATACAACGGTCGCCAACAAGTTAAAGCAGTACGGAATTGGCCAGCGCCAGTGATGTATCGATAAACACCTGTAGGAGGGCGCTTGCCCGCGAATCGATTGTCTGGCATTGCATGTTTAAACGGGCTAACTCTTTTCGCGGGCAAGCGCGCTCCTACACCTAGATGGCGCGCTGTCTACTTGGCTAATCATCGACGCAGTACGGAATAGGCCATTGCCAGTGATTTATCGATAAACACCTGTAGGAGCGCGCTTGCCCGCGAATCGATTGTCTGGCATTGCATGTTTAAACGGGCACACCCTTTTCGCGGGCAAGCGCGCCTATAAGTAGACGGCGCTCAGCCCTGCGTGACCACCTGCTGATCAGCCGTTGCTGCAACCATTGCCCATGACCTGATACTCAAGCACATGGCGTTTGCCGTGCGAGTCGTCGTAAGTCATATGCTGCGGCACCACCCTGCAGACGTTGGGTACTTCGTCCACCGATATGACTTTGGCAATATCAAGTTTGGTGCCGTATTTGTATTCCTCGACGCGCTGTTGTTGAGCGGCTACTTTTGCGCCAGATTCTTCTGCCATTGCCATGGCGCTGAAACCACAAAGAGCCATTACAACCAGTGCAGCTTTCATTACTTTATTCCTCTAAGTTGCTTCGTTGCCCAGCGGCGCAGAAAGTGCGGTCGGCAGGGCGCACAGATCCTTTGTAAGGCTCTGAGTGAAGCGAATAATAATCGGGTGGTTTGATTGACAGCCCAGTGGGGGGAACTGTTGCCAATCAATCGTTTGCCGTGTTGGCGGAACGAATTCTATGCCCCTGTCGGGGATTCATATAGAAACCATTCTGATAAAGACTGTTGAGCAAATCGGCGATAATCATCATTCCGGCTCATCAGCACAGGCTGCGCTACTTCAGGACCTGCCCGGCATGAAGCTTTGTCTGAAAGCGGGCACTTGGGGCGCGTTCGGGGCTATGCTCGGGGTCGGTAAGACCATCGTCGAATGGCCATTCAGGCCATCGGCAGATACAACAGGGCCATAAAACAACAACATTTCCACCGAGGTAAGAAAGATGAGTGCGGCTTCCCTGTACCCCGTCCGCCCTGAAGTGGCAGCCACGACGCTGACTGACGAGGCGACCTACAAGGCGATGTACCAGCAGTCGGTGGTCAATCCCGATGGCTTCTGGCGCGAGCAAGCCCAACGCCTTGACTGGATCAAGCCTTTTACTACCGTCAAACAGACCTCCTTCGACGACCACCGCGTCGATATCAAATGGTTCGCCGACGGCACTTTGAACGTTTCCTACAACTGTCTCGACCGCCATCTGGCCGAGCGCGGTGATTCGATCGCCATCATCTGGGAAGGCGACGACCCTTCCGAGAGCCGCAACATTACCTACCGCGAACTGCATGAAGAAGTTTGCAAGTTCGCCAACGCATTGCGCGGCCAGGATGTCCATCGCGGCGACGTGGTGACCATCTACATGCCAATGATCCCCGAAGCCGTGGTCGCCATGCTGGCCTGCGCGCGCATCGGTGCGATTCATTCGGTGGTGTTCGGCGGCTTCTCGCCTGAAGCACTGGCCGGTCGCATCATCGACTGCAAATCGAAAGTGGTGATCACTGCTGACGAAGGCTTGCGTGGCGGCAAGAAAACCGCGATGAAGGCCAACGTCGACCGGGCGCTGACCAACCCGGAAACTGCCAGCGTGCAGAAGGTCATCGTGTGCAAGCGCACCGGTGGCGATATCGAATGGAACCGTCACCGCGACATCTGGTACCACTCGCTGCTGGACGTGGCCTCCAGCACTTGCGCGCCGAAGGAAATGGGCGCCGAAGAGTCGCTGTTCATCCTTTACACCTCCGGCTCCACCGGCAAGCCCAAGGGCGTGTTGCACACCACTGCAGGCTATCTGTTGTATGCCGCCCTGACCCATGAGCGCGTGTTCGACTACCGCCCGGGTGAAGTTTACTGGTGCACCGCTGACGTCGGCTGGGTCACCGGCCACAGCTACATCGTCTACGGGCCGCTGGCCAATGGCGCGACCACGCTGCTGTTCGAGGGCGTTCCGAACTACCCGGACATCACCCGCGTGTCGAAAATCGTCGACAAGCACAAGGTCAATATCCTCTACACCGCGCCGACCGCCATCCGCGCAATGATGGCCGAAGGCACCAAGGCTGTGGATGGCGCAGACGGCTCGAGCCTGCGCCTGTTGGGTTCAGTGGGCGAGCCGATCAACCCGGAAGCCTGGAACTGGTACTACAACACCGTTGGCAACAAGAATTGCCCGATCGTCGACACCTGGTGGCAAACCGAAACCGGCGGCATCCTTATCAGCCCGTTGCCGGGGGCCATTGCCCTCAAGCCGGGCTCGGCTACGCGTCCGTTCTTTGGCGTGATTCCGGCGCTGGTGGATAACCTCGGCAATCTGATCGAAGGCGCGGCCGAAGGCAATCTGGTGATTCTTGACTCCTGGCCGGGTCAGTCGCGCAGTCTGTACGGCGATCACGACCGTTTCGTCGACACTTACTTCAAGACGTTCCGTGGCATGTACTTCACCGGTGACGGCGCCCGTCGCGATGAAGACGGCTATTACTGGATCACCGGTCGCGTCGACGATGTGCTTAACGTTTCCGGTCACCGTATGGGCACCGCTGAGATAGAAAGTGCCATGGTTGCTCACCCTAAAGTTGCCGAGGCGGCGGTAGTGGGCGTGCCGCACGACTTGAAAGGGCAGGGCATCTACGTCTACGTCACGCTCAATGGCGGGGAAGTGCCGGACGAGGCGCTGCGTATCGAGCTGCGCAACTGGGTGCGCAAGGAAATCGGTCCGATTGCTTCGCCGGATGTCATTCAATGGGCGCCGGGGTTGCCGAAGACGCGTTCCGGCAAAATCATGCGGCGGATTCTGCGCAAGATTGCGACCGGGGAGTACGACGCGCTGGGCGATATTTCCACGCTGGCCGACCCGGGTGTGGTTGCGCATCTGGTGGAGACTCACAAGACCATGAACGTCGCCTGACGGTCGTGCTTCGTAAGATCCGGAGCGTCTGACTAACGGCAGACGTTTCGCCTTCGGCGAGTTACTTGGAAAAAGTCGAAAGCCGCACCATCCCCAAGTCACCAAGGGTGCTTGCTCCTGGTTTGGTCCCTCCTTTGTCGGAATACCCTCACTCCGGTCCCGCTCCGTGGGCCATCCGCCATCCGGCATCCGCCATCCATGGCGGCGGGCGGCTCTCGCGGGATCCATGCCGCTCGGCCCATTTCACGAGACCTGCATTCAGCCTGCAACCCAAGTCGCGTTTGGCGGTGTCTGGGCTATTGCGTAGAAGGTCAACAGCAACAGCAACAGCTTCCCGGCTAAAGCCGGTCGCACTGCTGCGTTGGTCTCGCTGGCTAGAGCAGGTCCCGCTGCTGTGCTGGTCCCTCTGGCTAAAACCATTCCCACTGCTGTGCTGGTTCCTCTGGCAAAGCAGGTCACACTGCTGCGTTGGTCTCCCTGGCTGAATGCAAGCCTCTGTAGGAGCCGGCTTGCTGGCGAAAGCATTTATCCAGCCGCCATCTACATACCAGACCCACCGCGTTCGCCAGCAAGCCGGCTCCTACAGGGGGGCTGCGTTCATCCAGTCTGACCACCGCGGGCGCTGGCTTCAGTCGGAAAGCCATTTATCCGCCCATGCCGGTCCATCCTTGATCTGTGCTTGATCTGTGCTTGATCTGTCCTTGATCCGCCATTGATCCGCCATTGATCTGCTCTTGATCTGCTCTTGATCTGCTCTTGATTTTCCTACGCAAAAAGCTCAAACAACACACATCGCGACTTGGGTGCAGGCTGAACGCAGGTTTCGCGCAGTGGGCCGAGCCGCATGGATGCGGCGAGAGCGCCGTCAGGACAGGGATGTCCGTTCGGCGCGGGCCCACGGAGCGGGACCGGAGTGAAGGAACCCCGACGCAGGAGGGGCCAAACCAGGAGCACAAGCCCTTGGCTGCTCTTTGAAACCGAAGGCGGGGCTTTATCAAGTAACTCGCCGAAGGCGAAACAGTCGAGCCGTTAGGCCGACGCTCTTGAGCCAAGGCCCTAAGCCGCCCCCCAAGAACCGGGAATTATCGATTTGTTACCGAACACCCAACCCGGTAACCTCGCGCACCGGAGTGGGGCATTTCGACTCGACCGCAACGCATTTTATCGGCCTGCAGAAACCTGCTCCCACGCTGCGCTTGCCGGATCACATGGCTTTGCCAATAATGGGCGCGTTATTTGCTTCGTTGATAGGTTTGCCCGGTCGGGCAGTTTCACAAAGCTTTTTGGATGTCAATCGAGTGGTTGTTGTTTTCATGCGCTTCTGTAACTAGTTGTCGCATTGAAGAAATATCGACTTTCCGCCTGCCGCTAAAATGCCGATCACTCGCCGAAGGCCTGTCGGGACTGATACCTGACGGCACATCGCGTCGCAATTTCTGATTCCTCCTGCTCATTGAGCGTTTTCGCTCACTGCCATTTGTCGCGTTATACCGATGGAGTTCCAAGAAATGAAAAAGCTCATGCTGCTGGGTGCGCTGGCACTGTCCGTACTGGCACAGCCAGCGTTCGCCGATGAAAAGCCCCTCAAAATCGGTATCGAAGCGGCATACCCTCCATTTGCTTCGAAGGCGCCGGATGGCAACATCGTCGGTTTCGACTACGACATCGGCAACGCCCTGTGCGAAGAGATGAAAGTCAAATGCGTATGGGTCGAGCAAGAATTCGACGGCCTGATCCCTGCTCTGAAAGTGCGCAAGATCGACGCCATTCTGTCCTCGATGTCCATCACCGAAGACCGCAAGAAGTCCGTCGACTTCACCAACAAGTACTACAACACCCCGGCCCGTCTGGTCATGAAGCAAGGCACTGCCATCAGTGATGGCATGACCGAGCTCAAGGGCAAGAACATCGGCGTGCAGCGCGGTTCGATCCACGAGCGTTTCGCCAAGGAAGTCCTTGCTCCGCTGGGTGCTGAAATCAAGCCTTACAGCTCGCAGAATGAAATCTACCTGGACATCGGCGCCGGTCGCCTCGATGGCACCCTGGCGGATGCAACCTTGCTGCAGGACGGCTTCCTCAACACCGAGTCCGGTAAAGGTTTTGCCTTCGTCGGCCCGGCCTTCACCGACGTCAACTACTTCGGTGACGGCGTCGGCATTGCCGTGCGCAAGGGCGACAAGGCTGATCTGGACAAGCTCAACGCAGCCATCGCGGCCATTCGTGCCAATGGCAAATACAAAGCCATCCAGGACAAGTACTTCGACTTCGACATCTACGGCAAGTAACGTGGTTTGAAGCCGTCAATGGCGCAAGCAGCAGGTCCCGTACCGACTGATTGCGCCATTTTTCTATCCCGCGCTTGAGGGCCAAACAACATGTTGAAAGGTTACGGAGCCGTCATTCTCGACGGCGCATGGCTGACCTTGCAGCTCGCTCTGTGCTCCATGGCGCTGGCGATCGTGCTCGGCCTGATCGGCGTGGCATTGCGGCTGTCGCCGGTGCGCTGGCTGGCGTGGCTGGGCGACCTGTATTCCACCGTGATCCGCGGCATTCCCGATCTGGTGCTGATTCTGCTGATTTTCTACGGCGGTCAGGACCTGCTCAACCGCATCGCTCCACTGCTCGGCCATGACGACTACATTGACCTGAACCCGCTGGTGGCCGGTATCGGCACGCTGGGTTTCATTTTTGGTGCGTACCTTTCTGAGACCTTTCGCGGCGCATTCATGGCGATTCCCAAGGGACAGGCCGAAGCCGGCATGGCCTATGGCATGAGCGGCGGGCGGGTGTTTTTCCGTATCCTGTTACCGCAGATGATTCGTCTGGCGATTCCCGGCTTCACCAATAACTGGCTGGTACTGACCAAGGCCACGGCGCTGATTTCCGTGGTTGGTTTGCAGGACATGATGTTCAAGGCCAAGCAGGCGGCAGATGCCACCCGCGAACCCTTTACTTTCTTCCTCGCAGTCGCGGCCATGTACCTGGTAATTACCAGTGTCTCGCTGCTGGTACTGCGCTACATCGAAAAGCGCTACTCGGCTGGCGTAAGGGTGGCGGACCTATGATCTTCGATTACAACGTGGTCTGGGAAAACCTGCCGCTGTATTTCGGCGGCCTGCTGGTTACCCTCAAACTTCTCGCCCTGTCGTTGTTTTTCGGCTTGCTTGCAGCGTTGCCGCTGGGCCTGATGCGCGTGTCGAAAATCGCCTGGGTCAACCTGCTGGCCTGGAGCTACACCTACGTCATCCGCGGCACGCCGATGCTTGTGCAGTTGTTTCTCATCTACTACGGGCTGGCGCAGTTCGAAGCGGTGCGTGAAAGCGTGCTGTGGCCGTGGCTGTCGAGCGCGACGTTTTGCGCCTGCCTGGCCTTCGCCATCAACACCAGCGCCTACACCGCCGAAATCATTGCCGGTAGCCTCAAATCCACGCCGCCGGGCGAGATCGAAGCGGCGCGCGCCATGGGCATGTCGAAAGCCAAGATGTACCGCCGGATCCTGCTGCCATCGGCCTTGCGTCGCGCATTGCCGCAGTACAGCAACGAAGTGATCATGATGCTGCAGACCACCAGCCTGGCGTCCATCGTCACGCTGATCGACATCACCGGCGCGGCGCGCACCGTCAACGCGCAGTTCTACTTGCCGTTCGAGGCCTACATCACGGCAGGCGTGTTCTACCTGTGCCTGACGTTCATTCTGGTGAAACTGTTCAAGCTGGCCGAGCGCCGCTGGCTCAGTTACCTCGCACCGAGGAAGCACTGATATGCAACGCATCGATCACGACCTGCCATGGGGCAACCTTGGCACCCAGCGTACGTTGAGCGTGTTCCGCTTCGGTCAGGGCGAGCGCAAGGCCTACATTCAGGCCAGCCTGCACGCCGATGAACTGCCCGGCATGCGCACCGCCTGGGAGCTGAAGAAGCGCCTTGTTCAGCTCGAAGAGCAAGGCTTGCTCAATGGCGTCATCGAGCTGGTGCCGGTCGCCAACCCGATTGGCCTGGGCCAGCTGTTGCAAGGCAACCACCAGGGACGTTTTGAATACGGCAGCGGCAAGAACTTCAATCGCGATTTCACCGAATTGAGCGCGCCGGTGGCTCAAGCACTGGCGGGCAAGCTGGGCGACGATCCCCATGCCAACACTCGACTGATTCGTCAGGCCATGATTGATGTGCTCGAGCAATTGCCGCCGGCCGGCAGTGAGCTGGCCGGCATGCAGCGGGTGTTGCTGAGTCACGCCTGCACCGCCGACGTCGTGCTGGACCTGCATTGCGACACCGATGCGTCGCTGCACATGTACGCCTTGCCGCAGCACTGGCCGCAGTGGCGTTCGCTGTCCGCGCATCTGGGGGTGACCGTCGCGCTGCTGGCCGAAGATTCCGGCGGCAGCTCGTTCGACGAAGCCTGTTCGCTGCCGTGGTTGCGGTTGTCCAAGCAATTCCCCGACGCGCAGATCCCTCTGGCGTGTCTGGCGACCACGCTGGAGCTGGGCGGTCAGGCCAACACCGGCAAGGCCGAGGCCGAGGCTTACGCTGAAGGTATTCTGGCGTTTCTGGGCGAGCAGGGGCTGATCAACGGCGAGTGGCCGCAGCCTGGCTATGAGGCCTGCGAAGGCATGCCGTTCGAAGGCACCGAAATGATTTACGCGCCCCATCCCGGCGTGCTGACCTTCCTGCGCCCGGCCGGGGCCTGGGTGGAGCCCGGCGAGCCGCTGTTTGAAGTCATCGACCCGTTGACCGATCGCGCCACCACCGTCTGTGCCGGCACGGCCGGGGTGTTGTTTGCCATCGAAAAACTGCGTTACGCCCAGCCGGGTTTCTGGATGGCCAAAGTGGCCGGCCGCACGCCCCTGCGCAGCGGTCGCCTGCTCAGCGACTGATTACTTGTGAGAACCGACATCATGAACAAACTGGAAGTCCAGGACCTGCACAAGTGCTACGGCAGTCACGAAGTGCTCAAAGGCGTTTCGCTGACCGCCAAGGCCGGCGATGTCATCAGCATCATCGGCTCCAGCGGCTCGGGCAAAAGCACGTTTTTGCGTTGCATCAATCTGCTGGAACAACCCAAGTCAGGCCGTATCCTGCTCAACAACGAAGAGCTCAAGCTTGTTTCCAACAAGAACGGCGGTCTGAAAGCTGCCGACCCGAAACAGTTGCAGCGCATGCGCTCGCGCCTGTCGATGGTGTTTCAGCATTTCAACCTGTGGTCGCACATGACTGCGCTGGAAAACATCATCGAAGCGCCTGTCCATGTACTGGGTGTACCGAAGAAAGAGGCGCTGGAAAAGGCCGAACATTATCTGAACAAGGTCGGAGTTTCGCACCGCAAGGACGCCTATCCAGGGCATATGTCCGGCGGCGAGCAGCAGCGCGTGGCAATTGCCCGCGCGCTGGCGGTTGAGCCGGAAGTCATGCTGTTCGACGAACCAACATCCGCGCTGGACCCCGAGCTGGTCGGCGATGTGTTGAAGGTCATGCAGGCGCTGGCGCTGGAAGGCCGGACCATGGTTGTGGTGACCCATGAAATGGGTTTTGCGCGGGAAGTGTCGAACCAGCTTATTTTCCTGCACAAGGGCCTGGTCGAGGAGTGCGGCAACCCGCGTGAGGTGTTGGTCAATCCGAAGTCCGAGCGCTTGCAGCAATTTCTGTCCGGCAGTTTGAAGTAAGACGCCGCTGCGTTTGCGCGGTGCGTTTTGCCTCACAACGGTGCATGCTGCGCGTCGTTCAGCCTGCAGCCCCCGTCTGAACGTTAAACGAGTTTCCATCGCACGCCCGGCGTGCGACTCCTATCAGCGACACGTTTCGGATTGCACGCCATGACTGCCCATCGAATCGGATTTCTCATCTGGCCCGGCACCAAAGCCTTGACCCTGGCGCTGGCCGAGGAAGCCCTGCGTGTTGCTCAGCGCGTTCACCCCGAAGTGGTTTACGAGCTGTCATTCCTGCAAGCCGAGCCACCGGTAGAAAACACTGGCTGGCAGCTGCCCGGGGAGCCGTGGGTGGGGCGCCTGGAGGGGTTTCAGAAGGTTTTTCTACTGGCTGACGAGCCCCCTGCGCCCATGTCGTCTGCGCTGGGCGGTTCGCTCAAACAGCTGGTCCGCGCCGGCTGTGTCATCGGCGGGCTGTCGGCGGGCGTCTATCCACTGGCCCAATTGGGCCTGCTGGATGGCTACCGGGCCGCAGTGCATTGGCGCTGGCAGGACGACTTCGCCGAACGCTTTCCCAAAGTCATTGCCACCAGTCATTTGTTCGACTGGGATCGCGACCGCTTGACGGCGTGCGGCGGGATGTCGGTTCTGGACTTGTTGCTGGCGGTGCTGGCGCGGGACCATGGCGCCGAACTGGCCGGCGCCGTGTCCGAGGAACTGGTGGTCGAGCGCATCCGCGAAGGCGGCGAGCGCCAGCGCATTCCGTTGCAGAACCGTCTGGGTTCCAGCCACCCGAAGCTGACCCAGGCCGTGCTGTTGATGGAAGCCAACATCGAAGAGCCGCTGACCACTGATGAAATCGCTCAGCACGTGTGCGTGTCCCGACGCCAGCTGGAGCGCATCTTCAAGCAGTACCTCAACCGCGTGCCCAGCCAGTATTACCTGGAGCTGCGCCTGAACAAGGCCCGCCAGATGCTGATGCAGACCAGCAAATCGATCATCCAGATCGGCTTGTCATGTGGGTTCTCTTCGGGGCCGCACTTCTCCAGCGCCTACCGCAATTTCTTCGGTGCAACCCCACGCGAGGACCGCAATCAGCGCCGCAGCAGCAGCCCGTTCGAATTGTCATCGGTGCCCGCCGAGCGCGGTTGAGACGTGCGTCGGTCCTGTTGCATCGCAGCACTGCTACAGCCACGCGCCAACGTTTAAACTGCGCCATTGCGACGCAATTTGTCGCATTGCCGAAAACTCCGGAAAAACCCGGTTTGGCGCTATAAGAAGTTGTCGCTTGGCGGCAAGGCCCGGCCCGAATCAGTCCTTACAATCCTTCCATCGCTCGCCAGTTCCAGGCAGGCGTTCCTCTTCAGGAGACTCCGATGTCCGTTGAGCAAGTACCGGTGCAACGTGCCGATTTCGACCAGGTAATGGTTCCCAACTATGCCCCGGCAGCGTTCATTCCTGTCCGTGGGCAGGGCTCTCGTGTCTGGGACCAGTCGGGCCGTGAATTGATCGATTTCTCCGGCGGCATCGCAGTCAACGTGCTGGGCCACGCACACCCGGCGCTGGTCGGCGCGCTGACCGAGCAGGCCAACAAGCTGTGGCATGTCTCCAACGTATTCACCAATGAGCCGGCACTGCGCTTCGCCAAAAAACTTGTCGATGCCACGTTCGCCGACCGGGTGTTTTTCTGCAACTCCGGCGCTGAAGCCAACGAAGCTGCCTTCAAGCTGGCGCGTCGCGTGGCCCACGACCTGTACGGCCCGGACAAGTATGAAATCGTCGCTGCCCTGAACAGCTTCCATGGCCGCACGCTGTTCACCGTGAGCGTCGGCGGTCAGCCGAAGTACTCCGATGGCTTCGGTCCAAAAATCACCGGTATCACTCACGTCCCGTTCAATGACCTCGATGCGCTGAAAGCCGCCGTCTCGGACAAGACCTGCGCCGTGGTGCTGGAGCCAATCCAGGGCGAGGGCGGCGTATTGCCTGCCGAGCTGGAATACCTGCAAGGTGCGCGCAAGCTGTGTGACGAGCACAACGCGCTGCTGGTGTTCGACGAAGTGCAAAGCGGCATGGGCCGCAGCGGCCATCTGTTCGCCTACATGCATTACGGCGTGACACCGGACATCCTCTCCAGCGCCAAGAGCATCGGCGGCGGCTTCCCGATGGCGGCCATGCTGACCACTGAAAAACTGGCCAAGCATCTGGCCGTTGGCGTTCATGGCACCACTTACGGCGGTAACCCGCTGGCGTGCGCGGTGGGCGAGGCGGTCATCGACGTGGTCAACACCCCTGAAGTGCTGGCGGGTGTGAAAGCCAAACATGAGCTGTTCAAGGCCCGTCTGGAGAAGATCGGCCAGCAATACGGCGTATTCACCCAAGTGCGTGGCATGGGTCTGTTGATTGGTTGCGTGCTGACCGACGCCTGGAAAGGCAAGGCCAAGGACTTTTTCAACGCTGCCGAGCAGGCGGGTGTGATGGTGCTGCAGGCCGGTCCCGACGTGGTGCGCTTCGCGCCAAGCCTGGTGGTTGAAGACGCCGATATTGAAGAAGGCCTGAATCGCTTTGAACGCGCGGTTGCCCAGCTCACTGGCGCGTGAAATCGCTTTAAATCGGTAGGAGCCGGCTCGCTGGCGGACGCGTTGCGTCGGCGACGTCATGGTCGATTGTGCCGACGCCTCGCCAGCAGGCCGGCTCCTACAGATCGTAGACACGCAGCATTTTTTATCTTTCGCCGTTTAACCGGCCCGATTTTTTTCCAAGGAGTGACACCATGCTGGTGATGCGCCCCGCGCAAATGGCCGATCTGAGCGAGGTCCAACGACTCGCTGCAGACAGCCCGATTGGTGTCACGTCCCTGCCGGATGACGCTGGACGTCTGAGTGACAAAATTGCGGCGTCCGAGGCTTCCTTCGCTGCAGAAGTGAGCTTCAACGGCGAGGAGACTTACTTCTTCGTGCTCGAAGATACCGAATCCGGGCGTCTTGTAGGCTGCTCCGGGATTGTTGCGTCGGCGGGCTATTCCGAGCCGTTTTACAGTTTTCGCAACGAAACCTTCGTGCATGCCTCCCGCGAGCTGAAGATCCACAACAAGATCCACGTGCTTTCCCAGTGCCATGACCTTACGGGCAACAGCCTGCTGACCAGCTTCTACGTGCTGCCTGAACTGGTGGGCACACTGTGGTCGGAACTCAACTCGCGCGCACGTCTGTTGTTCGTCGCCAGCCACCCGGAGCGCTTCGCTGACTCGGTGGTCACCGAGATCGTCGGCTACAGCGACGACAACGGCGACTCGCCGTTCTGGGACGCCATCGGCCGCAACTTCTTCGACATCAACTACGCCGAAGCCGAGCGGCTGTGCGGGCTGAAAAGCCGGACGTTCCTCGCCGAACTGATGCCGCATTATCCGATCTACGTGCCCCTGCTGCCTGACGCCGCTCAGGAGGCCATGGGTCAGGTCCATCCGCGCGCGCAGATCACTTTCGACATCCTCATGCGCGAGGGCTTCGAAACCGATCACTACATCGACATCTTTGACGGCGGCCCGACGTTGCACGCCCGTGTCTCCGGCATTCGCTCGATTGCCAACAGCCGCGTCGTGCCGGTCAAGGTCGACACCGTGAGCACTGGCGACGCGGTCAAGGGTGGCCGGCCTTATCTGGTGTCGAACGGGCAGTTGCAAGACTACCGTGCAGTGATGCTGGAGCTCGACTGGGTGCCGGGCAAGCCCGTCGCCCTGAGCCTTGCAGCTGCTGAAGCGCTGGGAGTCGGTGAAGGCGCCAGCGTGCGCATTGTTGCGGTCTGACGACCGGGCCAGATGAGTCGACGGTGACGGGCGCTGCAATGGCGGGCCCACGCCGTAAAGCAGGTTAGCGAGTTCGCCGGTGGTGGCATCATCCCGGCTTGAGGAGAAAGCATGATCGTTCGTCCCGTACGCAACAGTGACCTTCCGGCGTTGATCGAGCTGGCGCGCAGCACCGGCGCTGGCCTGACCACGCTGCCGGCCAATGAAGAGCGTCTGGCGCACCGGGTCGGTTGGGCCGAAAAAACCTTCCGCGGCGAAGCCGGGCGGGGCGACGCCGATTACCTGTTCGTACTCGAAGATGACGACGAAAAAGTGGTCGGTATTTCGGCGGTCGCCGGCGCAGTGGGGCTACGTGAGCCCTGGTACAACTACCGGGTCGGCCTGACGGTCAGCGCTTCTCAAGAGCTGAATATCTACCGCGAGATCCCGACGCTGTTTCTGGCCAACGACCTCACCGGCAACTCCGAGTTGTGCTCGCTGTTTCTCCACGCTGACTACCGTAATGGCCTCAACGGCCGCTTGCTGTCCAAGGCGCGGATGCTGTTCATCGCGGAATTCCCTGACCTGTTCGGCAAAAAAATCATCGCTGAAATGCGCGGCATCTCTGACGAGCAGGGCCATTCGCCATTCTGGGAAAGCCTGGGCCGGCACTTTTTCAAAATGGAGTTCAGTCAGGCCGATTACCTCACCGGGGTCGGCAACCGTGCCTTCATCGCCGAACTGATGCCCAAGTTTCCTCTGTACAGCTGCTTCCTCTCGGAGGCGGCGCGCGAGGTCATCGGCCGCGTACACGTCAGCACCGAACCGGCCCTGACCATGCTCAAGGCCGAGGGCTTCAGCTATCAGGGCTACGTCGATATCTTCGACGCCGGGCCAGCCATTGAGTGCGAGACCAGCAAGATCCGCGCAGTGCGCGACAGCCAGGCACTGGTGCTGGCTGTCGGCACACCGGGGGACGACGCGACGCCCTTCCTTATCCATAACCGCAAGCGCGAAGACTGCCGCGTCACGGCAGCTCCCGCGCGTTTTGCCGCCGGCACCCTGGTGGTCGATCCGCAAACCGCCAGGCGCCTGCGCCTCAGCGCCGGTGATCAGGTGCGAGCGGTGCCACTGTCGCCCGCTCGGGAGAGTATTTGATGAACACTTTATATATCGCCGGTGCCTGGCAGGACGGGCAGGGCGATGCATTTGAATCCCTGAATCCGGTGACCCAGCAGGTGATCTGGTCCGGTAATGCCGCCACTGCCGCGCAAGTCGACACAGCGGTCAAATCTGCCCGTCAGGCGTTCCCGGCCTGGGCAACGCGTACGCTGGATGAGCGCATTGCCGTGCTTGAAGCGTTCGCTGCTGCACTGAAGAGCCGTGCCGAGGAGATCGCCCGCTGCATTGGTGAGGAAACCGGCAAGCCGCTGTGGGAGTCGGCGACAGAAGTGACGAGCATGGCCAACAAGGTGGCGATTTCCATCCAGAGCTATCGCGAGCGGACCGGCGAGAAGAGCGGCCCGCTGGGTGATGCCACCGCTGTCCTGCGGCATAAGCCCCACGGCGTAGTGGCGGTCTTCGGGCCGTACAATTTCCCGGGGCATCTGCCGAATGGCCACATCGTGCCAGCCCTGCTGGCGGGCAATGCCGTGGTGTTCAAGCCCAGTGAGCTGACCCCCAAGGTTGCCGAACTCACCGTGCAGTGCTGGATCGAAGCCGGGCTGCCTGCGGGCGTGCTCAACCTGTTGCAGGGGGCGCGGGATACCGGCGTTGCCCTGGCGGGTCATTCGGGCATCGACGGTCTGTTTTTCACGGGCTCCAGTCGCACTGGCAATGCCCTGCACCAACAGTTCGCCGGTCGGCCGGACAAGATCCTCGCGCTGGAGATGGGAGGCAACAACCCGCTGGTTGTGGATCAGGTCGCCGATGTCGATGCGGCCGTGTACACCGTGATCCAGTCCGCGTTCATCTCTGCCGGGCAGCGCTGCACGTGCGCCCGTCGCCTGCTGGTGCCCGAGGGTGCCTGGGGCGATGCGTTTCTGGCGAGGCTGGTGGAGGTCACATCGACCATTCAGGTCGGCGCGTTCGATCAACAGCCTGCGCCTTTCATGGGCTCGGTGATTTCCCTCGGCGCCGCGCGTGCGCTGCTGGATGCTCAGGAGCTGATGCTGGCCAACGGCGCGATAGCATTGCTCGAAATGACCCAGCCCGACACGCATTCGGCGCTGCTCACGCCGGGCATTATCGACGTCAGTGACGTGGCCGATCGTGCCGATGAAGAACTGTTCGGCCCACTCCTGCAGGTCATTCGCTACGCTGACTTCGACGCTGCCATCGAAGAGGCCAATGCCACTCAGTACGGCTTGGCGGCGGGCCTGTTGTCAGACTCGCAGGCGCGTTACCAGCAGTTCTGGCTGCAGAGCCGGGCCGGTATCGTCAACTGGAACAAGCAGTTGACCGGCGCGGCCAGTACCGCCCCCTTTGGTGGCGTAGGCGCGTCGGGTAATCATCGCGCCAGCGCTTATTACGCGGCTGACTACTGCGCGTACCCGGTGGCATCGCTTGAGACTCAAACGCTGGCATTGCCTGCCAGCCTGACGCCCGGCATCACCTTGAAGTGAGTCTGCATCCTGCGCAGCCGCCCAGCGGGTGTAGCAGCGAACACGGACTTTAGGAGCCGGCTTGCCGGCGTGGTAGCGAACACGGACTTTAGGAACCGGCTGGCTGGCGTAGCAGCGAACACGGACTGTAGGAGCCGGCTTGCTGGCGAAAGCGGTGGGTCATTCGACATGAATGTGTCAGGTCAAACCCTTCGCCAGCAAGCCGGCTCCTACAGGTGACCGGCGTTTACAGGTGAAGTGTTTTGGCGGTGATTGCAGCTGGCCACGCGACTTTTGATATTTATAAAAAATTCAGATCCACGGAGCCTCACCGATGAAATCCTGCGAAGTCAACTTTGACGGTCTAGTGGGCCCGACCCACAACTACGGTGGGCTGTCCTTCGGCAATGTCGCGTCCCAGAACAACTGCCAGCAAGCCTCCAATCCGCGCGAGGCTGCGCTGCAGGGCCTGGCCAAAATGAAAGCCCTGATGGAGATGGGATTTGCCCAGGGCGTGCTGGCGCCGCAGGAGCGGCCCGACGTGGCGGGTCTGCGCCGACTTGGCTTCAGCGGCAGCGACGCGCAAGTCATCGAACGCGCTGCAAAAGAATCCATGCCGCTACTCGCCGCCAGTTGCTCGGCATCCAGCATGTGGGTGGCCAACGCCGCCACGGTCAGCCCGAGCGCGGATACCGCCGATGGCCGCGTGCATTTCACCGCCGCCAACCTCAACTGCAAATACCACCGCAGCATCGAACACCCGACCACCAGCCGCGTATTGGGCGCAATGTTCGCCGATCAGCAGCATTTCGCGCACCACGCAGCGTTGCCTGCCGTTGCCCAGTTTGGCGACGAGGGCGCGGCCAACCACACACGTTTCTGCCGCAATTACGGCGAGGCCGGCGTCGAGTTTTTTGTATTCGGCCGAGCGGCGTTCGACAGCCGCTTCCCCGCACCGCAGAAGTACCCGGCGCGACAGACCCTCGAAGCTTCCCAGGCGGTGGCTCGCCTGCATGGCCTGAGCGCAGAGGGTGTGGTTTTCGCCCAGCAGAATCCGGCGGTGATCGATCAAGGCGTGTTCCATAACGACGTGATCTCGGTCGGCAACGGCGAAGTGCTCTTCTATCACGAGGACGCGTTTCTCAACACCGAGCCGATGCTGGCCGAGCTGAATGAAAAGCTCGGTCGCCGGGGCGGGCGCTTCCAGGCCATTTGCGTGCCGCGCAGTGAAGTCGGCGTGGAAGACGCGGTGCGCTCGTACCTGTTCAACAGCCAGTTGTTGTCCCGCGCCGACGGCTCGATGCTGCTGATCGTGCCGGAAGAGTGCCGCAGCAATGAACGCGTGTGGAACTACCTGCAACGCCTGTTGGCCGATGACAGCCCGATCCGCGAGGTCAAGGTTTTCGATCTCAAGCAAAGCATGCAGAACGGCGGTGGCCCTGCCTGTCTGCGTCTGCGGGTGGCGCTGAACGAGACCGAACTGGCCGCGGTCAATCCGGGCGTTATCATGACCGCACCGTTGTACGAGACGCTGACGCAGTGGGTGGACAAGCATTATCGTGATCGCATGAGCGACAGTGATCTGGCCGACCCGCAACTGCTGACGGAGTGCCGTACCGCGCTGGATGAGCTGACTCAGCACCTGAAGCTGGGCGCGGTCTATCCTTTCCAGATCGATTGATCCACCCCCATCCGTGATCCATGTGCCAGAGCGGCGCATGGCGACGATGTTTTTGCTTTTGAAGAGAGAGAGTTTTGTCATGACCGACGCGCTGCGTTTGATCCTTGAAGACACCGACGGTACTCAGCTGGAAACGTCCTGCACTCGTTTTGCCGTTATCTGGCAGGGCAAGGAAGTCTGGATCCAGCAGGACGGCCGCGGCCAACTGCTGATTGGCGTTGATGTGGAAGAAGGCGACGCCGAGTACGCCAACCTGCTGCTGCGCCCACTGGCCACCAACCTGGTCAGCCTGCAGCTGGAAATGGAACCGGCTGACATGAGCGGCGACGATGAAGACGGCCATGTGCACGGCCCCGATTGCAACCACGACTAAGCCCGCACAGGACCGTCCCATGCTCGCCCTCGGCAAATTGCTTGAACTGACACTCGCGGGTCGCGAACCTGCGGAAAAGACTCAGCTGACCGTCGACGGCGTGCGTCTGCGCTGGCTGGCTGAAGGGGCGCTTGAAGTCAGGCCCCCCGAGGCGCGCGACAACGGCACTGACCTGCTGCTGTCCGCCGGCATCCATGGCAATGAAACTGCGCCGATCGAGTTGCTCGATGCGCTGATTCACGCCATTGCCCGGGGTGAACTCAAGCCGCGGGCGCGTATTCTGTTTCTTTTCGGCAACCCTGAAGCGATGCGCCGTGGAGAGCGTTACGTCGAGCAAGACGTCAATCGCCTGTTCAACGGCCGTCACGAGCACAGCGGGGGCAGCGAAGCGCTGCGTGCCTGCGAGCTCGAACGCCTGGCGGCGAGCTTCTTCAGCATCGCGGGCCGTTACCGGTTGCACTACGATCTGCACACTGCGATTCGCGGCTCGAAAATCGAGCAGTTCGCCCTGTACCCGTGGAAGGAGGGCCGCGCGCATTCCCGACGCGAGCTCGCGCGGCTGCGAGCAGCGGGCATGGAAGCGGTGTTGTTGCAGAACAAGTCATCCATCGTCTTCAGTGCGTACACCTACAACAAGCTGGATGCCGAAGCCTTCACGCTGGAGCTGGGCAAGGCGCGCCCCTTCGGGCACAACCAGCAGGTCAATCTGCAAAAACTGCAGGCCTGCCTGGAGCGGTTGATTACCGGCAATGAAATCGATGACGGTGTTGGGCTGGACGGATTGCAGTTGTTCAGCGTCGCGCGTGAAATTATCAAGCACAGCGATGCCTTCCAGCTGCATTTGCCGGCGGACATCGAGAACTTCACTGAGCTCGAAAAAGGCTACGTGCTCGCCGAAGATCTCGTCGATTCACGCTGGGTAGTAGAAGAAGAGGGCGCCCGGATCATCTTCCCCAACCCGAAAGTCAAAAACGGCCTGCGGGCCGGGATACTGATCGTGCCGGCGACAGACGAGACGCTGGTTTAGTGCAGCCTACTTGCTGGCGAAACTAGGCATTCCGGCCACCGCTGACGACCGCCGACCTCTGTAGGAGCCGGCTTGCTGGCGAACCTGTCGTGCCAGCCGACATATCGCTGGCTGTCCGCTCCATTCGCCAGCAAGCCGGCTCCTACAGGTTTACACCGTGCGCACGGCAAAGCTGGGGCAGGGACCCTACGCAGTCCGGCTAC